>ERZ780195.98-NODE-98-length-83617-cov-18.796786_pt1 | contig 83617 bp, 81 predicted proteins | sample MGYA00511017_ERZ780195 | MGnify/ENA primary metagenome ERZ780195 (study PRJEB29588, sample SAMEA2159974) | human gut metagenome | biome: human gut; feature: human-associated habitat; material: faeces | place: Denmark | collected 2008/2010 ...
CCTTGTGCGGTGGGATGCGATCCGGAATGACGAGCGTCAGATCCGGCCGGATGGCCGCGCGCACCGCGCGCAGCGCGGCCGTATGTCCCAGGTGCGGCGGGAGCCGCTGGTGGTCATGGACGGCGGGCATAACCCCCAGTGCATGGCGGCACTGGGGGAAAACATCCGGGATTATCTGCCCGGACGGCCGCTGACGGTGCTCACCGGCGTCCTGCGGGACAAGGACTACCGACACATGTACGCGCCGCTGCTGCCCTGCGCGGCACGGTTCATCACCGTGACGCCGGACAGTCCCCGCGCCCTGCCGGCTCAGGAGCTGGCAGCCTATCTGGCGCCGCTGGGCAAGCCGGTGACGGCCTGCGCCTCCGTGGCAGAGGGCGCGGCACTGGCGCTGGACAGTGCCGCGGACGGCGCGGTGCTGTGCTGCGGCTCCCTGTACCTCATGGGGGAGGCTGAGGCGGCGCTGACCCGCTGAAATGTGCAAAAAAGGACAGGCATGGCTTTGCCATGCCTGTCCTTTTTTTGCTGTGCGGTCAGTCTCAGCCCTCGGCCTTCTCCGCCTTCAGGGCGTAGATGGCGCCGGCCTCGATGTTGGTGGCGTCCACACCGGTCATGGCGTACTCGCCGTTGATGTAGAAGGCCCAGTAAGCGCCGTCCGTATCATAGTCCAGCGTCACGCCGTTGACGGTCTTGACGTACAGGCCGTACTCGGTGTCGTCACCGGCCACAATGCCCAGCTCAAGCAGAGCCTCGCCCACGGTGGCCTTGTCGGTGTTGACGGTGAAGGTGATGGAGGTGCCGTCCAGCTGAGCCACTTCCACGGTGAAGGCGGTAGCGCCCTTGCCCACGGTGGCGCCATCGGCCACGGTGCCGTCGGTGACGACGTTGGCGTCATCGCCGGCGCCGCCGTTGTCCTGAGCCTTATTGCCGCAGGCGGCCAGCGCCAGCACCATCACCAGGGCCAGCAGCAGGGCCAGCAGCTTGTTCAGTCCGTTCTTTTTCATGTTGATTTACTCCTTTTCGATCAATGCTATCAGCAAACTGCCCCGCGTGACAGCCACGCGGACAGGATTGCCCACAAAATGATTGCTGACGCCCAGCGGGAACAACGCCGTCAGCACCGCGTCATGTACGGTGTACTGGCCGCCCTCGATGGTCACGCCCTGCGCGTCCGCGCCCATACAGAACACAGACACGATGCCCTTCTCCCGGGCCGGGAGGTCGATCTCCCCATTGCGGATAGCGGTAAAACGCTCCCGGTCGCCGTACAGCCAGCCCTGTGCGCCCCGCTCCGCCAGATAAAGAAGCCCCTGGAGGTTGGCGATGGTGTGGTCGGTGCGTCCGCCCATACCGCCGTAGAGATGGAATTCCGTCTCGCCCCGGGCAAGCCCCTCCTTGATGGCCAGCATCATGTCGGTGTCGTCCTTTTCCACCGGTACCCGGCGGATATGGGCAAAGTCCGGCACGGTGTGCAGCGAGTCAAAATCCCCCAGCAGCAAGTCGGGCACGATACCCTCCTCCCGGCAGACGCGCCAGCCGCCGTCGGCGGCGATGACCGTATCGCCGGGTGCGGGACGCCGGGAAAGGCCGTAATAGCTGCCCGCGCCGAAAATATAACAGGCCAACCGTGCTCCTCCCCTTTCACATCCACATGGCAAACAGACGCAGCACCACGCCCACGACCCGCAGGTACCAGGGACGCGCCGCCATGCGCGCCGGCGTCACCGGCTCGCTGTGGGCCATGATGTCGTCCATATCCTCCAGCAGCGACTCGATGGCGGGCACGCGGTACAGCAGCTCGCCGCACTCGAAGTGCAGCTGGAAGCTGCGGAAGTCCATGTTCACCGAGCCAACGAAGGCCGCCTCCCGGTCCACCATCACGGTCTTGCCGTGGATAAGACCCGGCGTGTAAGTATATATCTTCACACCATGGTCTGTCAACTCCGGAAAATAGCTCTGCGCCACCTGATAGGCAAATTTGTGGTCCGGGATGCCCGGCATCATCAGCCGCACGTCCACGCCGCTGTCCCCGGCCAGGCACAGGGCCTTGATCATCGGCTCGTCGATGGCCAGATACGGCGTGGTGATATACACCGTCTGCCGCGCCCGCGAGATCATCTGGAGGAACACATCCTCCGCCGTGGCGTCCGGGTTATTGTCCGGCCCGTCCACCACCGTCTGGCAGAAGCCGTCAGACAGAGCGTGGTGCATGGGACGGTAGTAGTCGTGCTCGCTGTGGAATTCGCCGCCCAGGCGCTCCCACATGTAGATGAACTCCCGGGTCAGGCCCCAGGCGCCTTCGCCCTCCAGCCGGATGCCGCAGTCCTTCCAGTAGCCGAAGCGCCGGATGATGTCGGCGTACTCATCGGCCAGATTGGCGCCGCCGGTGTAGGCCGTGTCGCCGTCGACACAGGTGATCTTCCGGTGGTCGCGGTAGTTGAAGTACAGCCGGTTCACATAGTGGTGCACCGGATTGAAGACGATGACCTCCACACCGGCCCGGCGCAGGGCCTCCACCTCCTCGGTGGGCATGCGCATCATGCTGCCGAAGTCGTCGAAGATCAGCTTGACCTCCACGCCCTGTCCGCTCTTGCGGCGCAGGATGTCCGTCAGGCGGTCCCAGATCTCGCCCTCCGCCATGATGAAGTACTCCAGGAAGATGAAGCGCTCCGCCTGCTCCATGGCGTCCAGCATATCCTCCAGAAACGCCTTGCCGGTGGGCAGATACGTTGCAGCAGTGTTTCTGTAAAGCGGAAATCCTTTATTGTTCAGATAGGCTGCCAGCGGTGCCCATTGGGGCATGGTCTGCCGCAGCTTTTCCACATTCAGGCGGCTCTCCTCCTGTTTGTGCCCCGGCTCCTGCGGCAGCGGCAGCTTTTTCAAGTCCAGACGCTTGGATTGATACCCGCCGTTCCACAGCCAGTAGAGGATCAGCCCCACCACCGGCAGGAACAGGATCAGGAATATCCACCCCACCTTGTAGCTGGTGGTGCCGGGCTTCGTCCAGATGTACACGGCGTAGGCAAAGGCCAGCAGCTCCAAAATGGTGTAGGCCAGGGCCGCCCGCTGCTTGAGGACGGTGCTCAGGAGGAACACCAGCGCCAGCTGCGCCGCCAGCAGCACCGCCACCAGCGCCAGCCGCAGCGCCGCGGATATGCGGCGCTCTGTTCTCTGTTGGACTCTCGGTTTTTTCACAGGCGTACCTCCTTCTCTCTTTCTTGCGGGCCTGCCTTTTGTTACTCCTGGGAGCTGCGCAGCAGATGCTGCTGGATGTCCCACAGCTTGTCGGACAGGTCGACGTAGTACTTGTGGGGATAGTCGAAGCGCTTCACCTCGTCCCACAGGGTGTCCACCTGCTGCTGGCAGTAGTCGCGGATCTCCGGCAGCGGCGGGCTGTCGTACACCCGCTTGCCGTTCAGGAATACCGGCACCAGCAGCTCCCGGGCCTCAAAGTTGTAGATGTGCTTTCTCTTCCACGTTGCCAGCGGATCGAAGATGGTCAGGTCTTTGGTGTCGTCCACCGTCTCGTCGTGAAGCGTCATGTAGTCGGCGATGGCCTTGCCGGTATCCCGTCCGTAGAAGCGGTACACCTTCTTGAAATGGGGCACCGTGATCTTTTCCACGTTCTCGCTGACCTTGATCTTGGGCACCACCGTGCCGTCCGGCTCCTCAACGGCCACCAGCTTGTACACGCCGCCGAACACCGGCTCGGACTTGGCGGTGATGAGCCGCTCGCCCACGCCGAACATGTCGATCTGTGCGCCCTGCAGCAGCATATCCTGAATAAGGTACTCGTCCAGCGAGTTGGACACGGAGATCTTGCACTCTGTCCAGCCGGCGTCGTCCAGCATCTTCCGGGCCTTCTGCGTCAGATAGGCCAGATCGCCGGAGTCCAGCCGGATACCGCACTGGGTGATGCCCATGGGCTTGAGCACCTCGTCAAAGGCGCGGATGGCATTGGGGATGCCGGAGTGCAGCGTGTTGTAGGTGTCCACCAGCAGCGTGGCGTTGGTGGGGTACATACGGCAGTAGGTCTTGAATGCCTCCAGCTCGCTGGGGAACATCTGCACCCAGGCGTGGGCCATGGTTCCGCCGGCGGGCACGCCGTACAGCTCGTCGGACAGGGTGCAGGCCGTACCGGCCACGCCGCCGATGTAGGCCGCCCGCGCGCCGATGATGGCCGCGTCGGCGCCCTGCGCCCGGCGGGAGCCGAACTCCAGCACCGTCCGGCCGCGGGCGGCGCGGTTGATGCGGTTGGCCTTGGTGGCGATGAGGCTCTGGTGGTTGATGGTCAACAGGGTGAACGTCTCGATGAGCTGGGCCTCAATGGCCGGGGCGCGCACCACCACCAGCGGCTCCTTGGGGAACACCGGCGTTCCCTCCGGGATAGCGTAGATGTCGCCGGTGAAGCGGAAGGTACGCAGATAGTCCAGAAATTCCTCACAGAACAGGTTCCGCCCCCGCAGATAGGCGATGTCCTCCTCCGTGAAATGCAGGTTTTCGATGTAGTCGATGAGCTGCTCCAGTCCCGCCGTGATGGCAAAGCCGCCGCCGTCCGGCACCTTGCGGAAGAACACGTCAAAGTAGACGATGCGGTCCTTGTACCCGGCCTGGAAATACCCGTTGCCCATGGTCAGCTCGTAGAAGTCGCAGAGCATGGTCATGTTCAGCTTTTCCTGTGTTTTCATCCTTCATACCTCAAATCGGTCTTTGCGCGCGGCGCAAAGTGTGTTACAGAGTATTATACCGCTTTTTCCTCTTTTAGGCAACCCTTGTCGGCTTTTCCCAGTCATCAGTTGAAAAATGCGAAAAAACGGGCATGTAAACCGCCGGTCGGTTGCATTTTCCGCCCCGCCTGCTACAATGGCAGCGAGGTGATCACTTTGGACAAACAGACCTTCGGCACCTTTGTGGCCGAACAGCGAAAGCGGCAGGGCCTGACCCAGCGGCAGCTGGCACAGCTGCTGCATGTGACGGACAAGGCGGTGAGCAAATGGGAGCGCGGGCTCAGCTACCCCGACGTGACCCTTCTGCAGCCGCTGGCAGCGGCGCTGTGCCTGGACACAGACCGTCTGCTGACCTGCCGCCGTGAAGAAAGTGAGGAGCACATGACACAAATCACCCCGCCTCTGCCGAAGGCAGAGGCCTCCCCCGCCGTGCAGGCGGTGCTGGACATCTCCGACGCCAACAGCCGTCAGCGCCGGAAGCGGCAGCGGCTCATGGCGGCCGCCGCGCTGGCCATCGCGGTCATCGCGGTACTGGCGGTCATGCAGTACAACGGTGCGCTGTTCATCAGCCGCCGCACCGTGACGCCGGAGGGCATCACGCTGTCCTTCTACCCGGATTCCCTTATCGGCGGACACCTCCGCATGGCGGCGGACGCGCCCCTCTCCATTGCAGACGCGCCCTGCAGCTTCTGCGGCCAGAGCGATACACATGACGTGACGCGGCTGGCACTGGACAGCCGCCTGACCGCGCTGGACGCGCCCCAATGGTCGGCAGACGGACAGTATCTGCTGCTCAGCGGCAGCACCCGCAGCGCTTCAGCGTGGCTGGAGGTCTGGGCGTTTCCCTCCGACGGCGCGGATACCGGTATCACGCGGCGGGATGCCGCCTTTGACATCCTTTTGCAGCTGTCGGGCCATCAGGACGAGGACGCCTCCGCCGCTCCCCTGCTGCCGGCACTGCCCGGCGTATCGGCACACAGCTACCTGCCCCGCGTTGCCCTGTCCGACTCCCATTGGCTGACGGGCAGCCAGCTGGAGCTGTCCTACGCCTACGACGGCACGGACGGCGTCCGCCGCAGCGGTACGCTGGTGTATGACGCCGCCCGGGGCATCGTCCGCTCCGTCAGCGGCAGCATATACGGATAGCAAAAAACAGGCAGTCCATACGCTGTGCGTATGGACTGCCTGTTTTTATCGTTGGGAATTACTCCTGGTCCTCGCCCTCGTCGTTGGCCAGGTCGCTGAGATCGAACTCCAGCTTGGCGCCGCAGTTGGGGCAGATGACCTCGCCATCCTCCAGGACGGACTCGTCGAAGTAGACCTCCTCCTCGCACTCGGGGCAGTTGGTCATGAAGCACTCCTCTTCCTCATCGTCTTCATCCTCGTCCTCGTCCTCATCGTCGTCCAGGGCGAAGTACAGCGTCTCCTCCACGTCGCTGAGGTCATCGCTGACGGCATCCAGACCGTCCTCCACATCGCACAGCTCGTCCTCGATGTCGGCGAACTTCTCCGCCATGTCGTCCAGCACGTCGATGATGGCGGCGATCAGCTTGCCTTCCTTGCTGTCGGTATCCAGGTTCAGGCCCTCGGCCAGACCCTTCAGATATGCTACCTTCTCAGAGATCTCCATGTTCGGCTCCTTTCTGTACGGTCGGTTGGTGGTCAGCTTACTTGGTGCGGCCGATATACTCGCCGGTACGGGTGTCAATAGTGATCTTGTCGCCGATGTTGATGAACAGGGGCACCTTCACCTCGGCGCCGGTCTCCACGGTGGCGGGCTTCAGGGTGTTGGTGGCGGTGTTGCCGGCCAGACCCGGCTCTGTCTCAGTGACCTCCAGATCCATGAAGTTGGGGCACTCCAGGCCGAACACACTGCCCTTGTAGCTCAGCACCTTGCACACGGTGTTCTCGGTGATGAAGCGGAACGCATCACCCAGCAGCTCCTTGTTCAGGGGCACCATGTCGAAGGTCTCCTGATCCATGAAGTAGTACAGGTCGCCGTCGTTGTAGCTGTACGCCATGTCGCGGCGGTCCACGAAGGCCTCCTCGAACTTGGCGGTGGGGTTGAAGGACGTCTCGGTCACAGCACCGGTCACCACGTTGCGCATCTTGGTGCGGACGAAAGCGGCGCCCTTGCCGGGCTTGACGTGCTGGAACTCCACGACCTGCATGACCTTGCCGTCCATCTCGAAGGTCTTGCCGTTTCTGAAATCACCGGCGGTAATAGTTGCCATATTGATATTCCTCCCATATTGATGAGGGAATATCACGATTCCCTCGAATGAATTATACCGGCCGAAATTTGGCCTCATATATTCTACATGATAAGTGCCTGTTTGGCAAGGGTTTCCGTTGAAAAAAGTGGGCCGCAGACCCTATTTTTCCCGCGCCGCCGCCTTCCACGGCCTCTGCAGGGCGTGGAGCACCTTATTCCACGCGCCCACGGCGCCGCCCCGCGGTTCCACCATCAGCGCCAGCACGCCGCTGCGGTTGGCACCCAGCATATCCGTCAGCAGCTTGTCGCCCAGCATGGCCGTCTCCCCCGGCGTCACGCCGCAGCGGGCCATGGCCCGGCGGAACCCCCGGGTCCCCGGCTTTCCGGCATGACCCTCATAGGTGATACCCAGATCCCGGCAGAACCGCTCCACGCGGGCGGGACTGCGGTTATTGGACAGGATCATCACCTCGACCCCGGCGCGGCGCATGGAGTCGATCCATTGCCGCACCGTCTCGTCCGGCTCCCGCTGGGACTTGGGGGCCAGCGTATAGTCCAGGTCGCACAGCAGCAGCCGGATGCCCCGGCGGGCCAGCTCCTCGCCCCGTATCTGTTCGTAGCCGCCGCAGACCCGATCCGGCCGCATGGAAAATCGCATAGGCTGCCGCCTCCTCTCATATATCGATAGTGTATCATTGCTGCGCCGCAAAAACAAGGGGGTGTCCGCATGCAGCTCTATCTGGCCGCCGCGCCCTGCTACCTGCCGGAGGCCCGGCGCTGGGGCCTGCCCATCGCCCACGCCGCCTATCGCATCGACAGCGGCGGGAGGCTGGCCGCGCTGGCGCTGCCGCCGGAGGTCCGTGGCGGGCTGCTGCTGGTGACAGGGACAGACTGTGCCGCCCCGCCTCAGCCGGAGGCGCTGGCCCGGGACATCCTGCGCCAGTGTCTGCAGCGGGACTATAGCGGTGTGGTGCTGGAGCCGGTGCTGACCGCCGCCGCTGTGACTGCGCTGGAATCGCTGTGCCGCCGCTATGGCCGCACGCTGTACGTCCCGGAGCGCTGCGGCGGACAGATGCCGGACGCCCGGGTGGTGGTGAGCACGGCTCTCTCCGGCGGGACGCTGCGCCGGCGTCTGGAGGAGGTCTGCCGCCGCTTCGGCCCCCGGCGGATCGCGCTGGATCTGGCCTGTGTGCGGGCGGACTTCTCCCTCCCCGCCCCCTACGGGGACGGCACGGCGCTGACCGCCCGGCAGCTGGCGGCGCTGCGGGAGCAGCGGCCTGTGTTCTTTTCCCCGGAGCTGTGCGCCCGCTACTTTACCTACGGCCAGGGCGGCATGACCCACTTCGTCCTGTTCGACGACGCCGACACCCTGCGGCGCAAGATGGCGCTGGCCGCGGAGCTGGGCATCCAAACCGGCTTTCTGACGCTGCCGGAGGCGGCGGAGGCCCTGCCGCTGCTACTGGGAAAAGGATAAGAGCCTGAGGGACGTACCCTCAGGCTCTCGTAGGATCAATAATAACGCTTATTGCGGTTCTTGCGCGCGGCCTCGGACTTCTTGCGGCGCTTGACACTGGGGCTTTCATAGCACTCTCTCTTGCGCACCTCGGCCAGAACGCCTGCCTTGGCGCAGCTTCTCTTGAAACGCTTCAGAGCGCTGTCCAGGGACTCGCCTTCCTTGACGTGGACTTCAGACATCTATATTTCCCTCCCTCCGATGCACCCGGCTCGATCCTGGGTGCTCTTTAAGAGTCATTCGCATGACTAACGGGTGTATTATACCGATGAAACGTCGCCTTGTCAAGCTATTTCCCGCAAAAAACTGCAATTTTACTTGGCGGGCTTGACGATGAGGTTCACCAGCTTGTTCTTCACCAGAATGGTCTTGACCACGGACATGCCCTCCACGGCCTTTTTCACCTTGTCGGCATCCATGGCGGCGGCCACCACCGTGGCCTCGTCGCTGTCCATGGGGACGGTGACGGTGCCCTTCAGCTTGCCGTTGATCTGCACGGCCATCTCCACATGGGAGTCCACGGTCTTGGCCTCGTCGTGGGCGGGCCAGTCCATCTGCATGGCCATTTTGCCGTACTTGGCAGCAAAGCCCATGTTCTCCCACATCTCCTCCACCATATGGGGGGCGAAGGGGCTGAGCAGCAGGCACAGCATCTCCACGTCGCCCTTGGAGCAGCCGTTGGCGTAGAACTCATTGACCATGGTCATCATGGCGGCGATGGCGGTGTTCATCTTCAGCTCGTCGATGTCCTGCGTCACCTTCTTGATGGTCTTGTGGACGATGGACTCGTTCCTGGCGGAGATGCCCTCCTCAGCGGAGGCGATGTCCTGCAGGTTGAAGCAGCGGTCCAGGAAGCGCTTGCTGCCCTTGACGGCCTCGTTGCTCCAGCTGACGGCCTTCTCAAAGTCGCCGATGAACATGATGTGCAGGCGCATGGTGTCCGCGCCGTACTGGGCCACGATGTCGTTGGGGTTCACCACGTTGCCGCGGGACTTGGACATCTTCTCGCCGCCCTCGCCCAGGATCATGCCGTGGCTGGTGCGCTTGGCGTAAGGCTCCTTGGTGGGCACCACGCCGATGTCGTACAGGAACTTATGCCAGAACCTGGAGTACAGCAGGTGCAGGGTGGTGTGCTCCATGCCGCCGTTGTACCAGTCCACCGGGGACCAGTAGTCCAGCGCCTCCTTGCTGGCCAGCGCCTTGTCGTTGTGGGGATCCATATAGCGCAGGAAGTACCAGCTGGAGCCGGCCCACTGGGGCATGGTGTCCGTCTCGCGCTTGGCGGGGCCGCCGCAGCAGGGGCAGGTGGTGTTGACCCAGTCGGTCATCTTGCTCAGGGGGCTTTCGCCGTCGTCGGTAGGCTCGTAGCTCTCCACCTGGGGCAGCACCAGCGGCAGCTGCTCCTCCGGCAGGGCCACCCAGCCGCACTTCTCGCAGTTCACCAGGGGGATAGGCTCGCCCCAGTAGCGCTGACGGGAGAACACCCAGTCGCGCAGCTTGTAGTTGACCTTCTCCTTGCCGAAGCCCTGCTCCACCACATACTTCTTCATGGCGGGGATGGCCTCCTTCACGGTCATGCCGTTGAGGAAGCCGGAGTTGACCATGACGGCGCTGTCATCCTTGGCCACGAAGGCCTCCTTGGTGACGTCGCCGCCCTTGACCACCTCGATGATGGGCAGGCCGAACTTCTTGGCGAACTCCCAGTCGCGCTGGTCGTGGCCGGGCACGCCCATGACGATACCGGTGCCGTAGCCCATGAGGACGTAGTCGGACACGAACATGGGCAGGGCCTGATGGGTCACGGGGTTCATGACCTCGATGCCCTCCAGCCGCACGCCGGTCTTTTCCTTGTTCAGCTCGCCGCGCTCAAAGTCGGACTTGTGGGCCGCCTCGTCCTGATACGCCGCCACGGCATCCCAGTTCTTGATAAGAGGCTGCCACTTCTTCAGCAGGGGATGCTCCGGGGAGATGACCATATAAGTGGTACCGAACAGGGTATCGGCACGGGTGGTGTACACCGTGACCTCGTCGCCCACATTGGTCTTGAACGTCACCTCGGCGCCGGTAGAGCGGCCGATCCAGTTGCGCTGCTGGATCTTCACGCGCTCGATGTAGTCCACATCGTCCAGATCGTCGATGAGCCGCTGGGCATAGGCGGTGATCTTCAGCATCCACTGGCTCTTCTCCTTGCGGATGACCTCGCTGCCGCAGCGCTCGCACACGCCGTTGACCACTTCCTCGTTGGCCAGCACGCACTTGCAGCTGGTACACCAGTTCACAGGCATGGTGGTCTTATAGGCCAGACCGTGCTTGAACATCTGCAGGAATATCCACTGGGTCCACTTGTAGTAGTTGGGGTCGGTGGTGTCCACGCAGCGGTCCCAGTCGAAGCCGTAGCCCAGCATCTTCAGCTGGTTGGTGAAATTTTCGATGTTGTTCTTCGTCACCACAGCCGGATGGATATGGTTCTTGATGGCGTAGTTCTCCGTGGGCAGACCGAAGGCGTCAAAGCCGATGGGGAACAGGACGTTGTAGCCCTCCATCCGCTTTTTGCGGGTGACGATGTCCATGGCGGTAAAGGGTCGGGGATGGCCCACATGCAGACCCTGACCGGAGGGATAGGGGAACTCAATGAGTCCATAGAACTTGGGGCGCTTGTCGCCGGTGACGGCGGCGTAGGGCTTGGTCTTTTCCCAGTTGGCCTGCCATTTCTTTTCAATGGCCGCAAAATCGTAATTCATGCTGCTTCTCCTTACAATATCTGAAATTTTCCTGTTCACAAAAAAACATCCCCGACCGTTGAAAACGGTCAGGGACGTATCCGAACGTGTTACCACCCTGATACCGCCGCCGGTCACCCGGACGGCGCTCAGTCCCCCTCTTGCAAGGGGCCGCGCCTGTAACGGTGCGCCTCCGTCCCGCCCTGTTCAGGCGGGATGCTCCGGGGCCAGTACAACGAAGCGCCCCCACCGGCTCACACCAGCCGCCGGCTCTCTTTCGGCGGGTCTGCCTCGTCTTTTTCCCATCCTCGCGTGTTGCGATATTAAGGCTTATTTTATCGCTTTTTTGCCGATTGTCAAGCCCTCTTTTTCGTCATAATGACAATTTTTGTGCAGGAGCTGCTCCTCGCGCTCACAGGAGGTCACATACAGTTCCTCGCATTTCCGCTGCGCCTCGATAAGCTGCGTCACTGCCTGCTCCATGGCGTCCATCGCCGCCAGATACATCGCCTTGTAATCCGCCATTTTCCCACCCCCTCTGCCTCTACTATACCATATTGTGTATATATCCACAATATTGATTTTTGTATTTTCCAATATAATGAAGCTATCAGCTATGCAACGGGGGTGAACGCCATTTTTGATTACAGTCCTCTGTGGGAAACCATGCGCAGAAATGGCGTATCCCAATACTATCTGCTGCAAAACGGCATTGATAATAAGACGCTGGATTCCCTGAAAAAGAACAAGAATATCACCATGGTCACGTTGGAAAAGCTCTGCCGGCTCGTGGGCTGTTCGCCCAACGACGTGGTGCGGATCACGCCTTGACGGCAAGAAAATCGTCCGTTTTACGAACGCTCAGGCAGACGGAGGTGTTGACATGCGGAACCGCATCAAGGATCTGCGGGATGACCACGACATGACACAGCAGCAGGTGGCGGACGCCATCGGCATCACACAGCGCAAATATAGCTATGTGGAGACTGGGACACAGCCGCTGACCGACGACCTGCTGTGTGCGCTGGCCGATCTTTACGGTGTCAGCGTAGACTATCTGCTGTGCCGCACCGACACGGTGCAGCCGTATCCAAGAAAAAAATAAAGCTGCAAAAAGCTTCAGGCCGCTGAAAGCGGCCTGAAGCTTTATATTTTTCTCTTACTCGTGGTCATCGGTGATGCCCGTCAGATCCAGGGGTTTGCCGTCCCGCCACAGGCGCTCCAGTCCATAGAACTCCCGGGCCTCATGGTTGAACACATGGACGGCGATGCAGCCGTAGTCCAGCAGCACCCAAGTGCCGCCGCGGTAGCCCTCCCGGTGCAGCGGCTCCTCGCCGGCCTCCTCGTGCAGCACCTTCTCCACGTTGTCCACCAGCGCGTTGATCTGGGTGTTGGACGAGCCGGTAGCCAGCACGAAATAATCCGCCAACGTGGTCAGGTCGGCGATCTCCAGCGCCTGGATCTCCTTGCCCTTCTTGTCCGACAGCGCGCGGGCCGCCAGCAGTGCCAATTCCTTCGGTGTCTTCATCGTATCCCTCTTTTCAATAAGTAGTCCCGCGCGTCGCGGGTCAGATGGTGGACAGGATTCCCCATCTCCTCCATCTCCTGTATGGTCATGCTCAGCCCCAGCAGCAGACCGTGGTCCAGATCCTCGTACACAGCGCGGCGCAGCGTCTCCACGCCGTCAAAATCCCGGCTCGGCTCGATGTAGTCCGCCAGATAGATGATCTTCTCCAGCCGGGTCATGTCCGGCTTACCGGTGGTGTGATACCAGATGGCGTCGTATACCGCGTCCTCCACGCCGAACACGCGGCGGGCAATGGCGGCGCCGGTCTTGCTGTGCAGCAGCTTCAGCGCCTTCTGCTCCAGTTCGTCCAGTCCGATGCCGTACTGCGCGCACAGCGCCAACTGCTCCGGCATGTCCAGCTTCTTCGTGCAGTCGTGGAGCAGCGCCGCGATGCGGGCCTGGGTCTCATCGCCGCCGTAGCGGCGGACAAGACGCACCGCCTCCTGCTCCGTGCCCAGTACATGGGGCATTCGCTTGGGCTTCAGATAGCTCAGGGCGATGGGCCGCAGCGCATCCGGCGTCAGTCCTGTCAGGGACATGTGGGTACCGTACAGCTTTTCCCGCAGCACGTAGCCGTATACGGCGGCGGGCAGCAGATCCGCGCCGCCGCCCTGGGCCAGCGCCTGCCGCACCTCCGTGGAGGACAGCTCCACCACCTGCGGATTGGGGATAACGGTGACGTCCGCGCCGTACTCCCGCTCCAGAAACGCCTTCTGCCGGGCAAAGGCGGCCTCCTCGCCGCCCTGCATGCGGCTGAACGCGCCAATGCGGGCCATGGACATCACCTGCCGCGACTCCCGCCAGTCCTGCAGGGTCAGAAACATGTCCGACCCCATCAGCAGGAAAATTTCATCCTCCGGGTATTGCTCCTTCATCATGCACAGCGTCTCCCAGGAATAGCTGGGACCGCCGCGCCGCAGCTCCACGTCCAGCACCTCGGCTCTTTTGCCCAGCTCCGCCGCGGCCAGCACCGCCATATCCAGCCGCTGCTGCGGCGATGCCGCCCCCGCCGGCAGTGCCTTGTGGGGCGGGATGAACGTGGGGATCAGCAGCAGCTTGTCCAGCGCCAGCCGTTCCATGGCGGCCTTCGCCGCCGCGATATGCCCGTTGTGGGGCGGGTCGAACGTCCCGCCGTAAATGCCGATTTTCAATGCCTCTCACCCGCTTTCACAGGTATTTTCTCCCAAAATATACGTCAGTTGGCGGGGCGCTTCGCCTTCACCAGCTCGATCCTCCGCTTGCTCTTGTCGTGCTGCATCCGGTAGAGCACGAACTTGCTGCCGATGACCTGCACCACCTCGCAGCGGGCGGCAACAGACAGCTGCTCCGCCGCCTCCCGTGCGGTGAGCATGGAGTTCTCCAGCACGCGGCCCTTGATGAGCTCCCGCGCCTCCAGCGCATCGTTGACCTGCTTGATCAGATTGTCGCCGATGCCGTCCTTTCCCACCTGCACGATGGTGTCGATGTCGTTGGCAAGGCCCCGCAGCTGGGCCCTCTGTTTGCTTGTCAGTTCCATAGCTTATTTCTCCAAACTTCCGTTATTGGTCAGATATTCCTTCAGCTCCGCCGCAAATGTCCGCAGGGCGTTGCCCCGGTGGGAGATGGCGTTCTTCTCCTCCGGCGTCAGCTGGGCGAAGGTCTTGCGCAGGGACGGCACCAGAAACACCGGATCGTAGCCGAAGCCGCCGTCTCCCATGGGGGCAAAGGCGATGGCACCGTGGCAGTCGCCCTCCGCCGTCAGCTCGTCCCCGTTGGGAAAGGCGCAGACGATGGCGGTGTGGAAATAGGCGCTGCGATCCGTGGCGCCCCGCAGATTTTGCAGCAGCAGCCGGTACCGCGCCGCGTCATCGTCCAGTCCGCCGTAGCGGGCGGAGTAGACGCCGGGCGCGCCGTTGAGCCAGTTGACGCACAGGCCGGAGTCGTCGGCAATGGCGGGCAGGCCGCTGGCGTCCATGATGGCTCTGGCCTTCAGCGCCGCGTTCTCGGCAAACGTCTCCCCCGTCTCCTCCACATCCACGTCGATGCCCAGATCGGCGGGCATCACCACCTCGATGCCCAGCTCGGCCAGCACAGCCTGCATCTCGGCCAGCTTCCCCTTGTTATGGGAGGCAAGTACAAATTTCATCACAGTATCTCCCCCAGCAGTTCTTTCTGTTTCCGGATCAGCTCCCGGTTGCCCTTGGCGCACAGCTCCACCAGCGCCTGCTGCTCCTTCAGGGTGAAGGCGCGGCCCTCGCCGGTGCCCTGGATCTCGATGATCTCGCCCAGCTCGTTCATGATGCAGTTCAGATCCACCTGCGCACGGCTGTCCTCCGAATATTGCAGATCCAGCATGGGCGTTTCCGCCACGATGCCGGCGGAGACGCCCGCCACATAGTGCCGGATGGGCATGCGCCCGATGTCGCCGTCCTCCACCAGGCGGCGGCAGGCCAGCGCCAGCGCCGCAAAGCCGCCGGTGACGGAGGCGGTACGGGTACCGCCGTCGCCCTGTAATACATCGCAGTCGATGGTGATGGTGCGCTCGCCCAGCAGGGACATATCCACCGCCGCCCGCAGGCTGCGGCCGATGAGCCGCTGGATCTCCGCGCTGCGTCCGGACAGCTTCAGCTTGTCCACGTCCCGGCGGCTGCGCTCCCGGTTGGCGCGGGGCAGCATGGAATACTCCGCCGTGACCCAGCCGTGGCCGGGCCGCACATGGGGCGGCACGCGATCCTCCACCGAGGCGTTGCACAGCACCACCGTGTCGCCGCAGCGGATGAGCACGCTGCCCTCCGCAAATTTCGTAAAGTCCGCCGTCATCTCCACGGGCCGCAGCTCGTTGGTCTTCCGGCCGTCTGCTCGTTCCATATCGCGCCTCCTCAGAACAGTTCTTTCGTAAATTCCCCGGCGTCGAAGGGCCGCAGGTCGTCGATGCCCTCGCCCACGCCCACGAACTTCACCGGTACCTGCAGCTCCTGTGCGATGGCGACGACGATGCCGCCCTTGGCGGTGCCGTCCAGCTTCGTCAGGATGATGCCGGTGAGCCCCGCCGTCTCCTTGAACTGGCGGGCCTGAATGAGGCCGTTCTGTCCGGTGGTGGCGTCCAGCACCAGCAGCGTCTCCTTGGCGGCGTCCGGCGTCTCCCGGTCGATGATCTTGCGGAGCTTTGCCAGCTCGTTCATCAGGTTCTGCTTGTTGTGGAGCCGTCCCGCCGTGTCGCACAGCACCACGTCCGCATGGCGGGCCTTGGCGGCCTGCAGCGCGTCGAACAGCACAGCGCCGGGATCGGCGCCCTCATGCTGGCGGACGATGTCCACCCCGGCGCGGTTCGCCCAGATCTCCAGCTGGTCGGCGGCGGCGGCACGGAACGTATCGCCGGCGCACAGCAGCACCTTCTTGCCCTCGCTCTTGAGCCGGGCGGCCAGCTTGCCGATGGAGGTGGTCTTGCCCACGCCGTTGACGCCGATGATCAGCACCACGCTGGGCTGGGTGTCCACGCGCAGCGCCGTGTCGCCCACATCCAGCTTCTCCGCCAGAATATCCCGGAGGGCGTCCTTCACCTCGTCGGCGCGGGTCAGCAGCTTCTGGCTCACCCGCTTGCGAAGCTGCACTACCGTATCGGCGGCGGTGGCCGCGCCGATATCCGCAAGGATCAGAGCCTCCTCCAACTCCTCATAGAATTCGTCGTCCAGCTTGTCGAAGGTCATGGACGCCAGCCATGCCTCCTTGAATTTCTTGAAAAAGCCCATGCGGTCCTCCTTACTTGATCTTCAGTTCCTTGGCCATATCGTTGAGATTGATGGTGAGGATGCGGCTGACGCCCTTCTCCTGCATGGTCACGCCGTACAGCACGTCCGCCTCCTCCATGGTACCACGCCGGTGGGTGATGACGATAAACTGGGTCTTCCCGGCGATGCGCCGCATATACCGGGCGTAGCGTACCACGTTGGCCTCGTCCAACGCCGCCTCGATCTCGTCCATGACGCAGAACGGTGTGGGATGTACCTTCAAAATGGCAAAATACAGGGCGATGGCCACAAACGCCTTCTCGCCGCCGGACAGCAGCGTGATGGTCTTGAGCTGCTTGCCGGGCGGCTGCACCCGGATCTCGATGCCGCAGTTGAGGATATCGCTCTCATCCTCCAGCTCCAGCTGGGCCTTACCGCCGCCGAACAGCTCCAGAAACGTCTCCTGAAAGCTCTCATTCAGCAGCTTGAACTGCCGGTCGAAGATATCCGTCATCTGGACGGTGAGCTGGTCGATGACGCCGGTCAGCTCCTCCTTGGCCTTCTCCACGTCCGTCCGCTGGTCGGACAGATAGGTATACCGCTCGTTGACGCGCTGGAACTCCTCGATAGCGCCCAGATTGGGCGTACCCAGCGCCTTGATCTCCCGGTTCAGCTCGGCAATGCGCCGGGTGGCCTTGCTGACGCTCTCCAGCTCGATGCGCTGCTCCTGGGCGGCGCTGTGGCTCAGCTCGTACCGCTCCCACAGCTTGTCCAGAAGCTGGCTCTCCTCCATGGCGCTGCCCTCCAGCTTCTGCCGCAGACGGCTCTCCGCCTGCGTCGCGTTCAGCAGCGCCTCGTTGAGCTGACGACCCTCCCGGCTCTGCTGCTCGCGCTGTGCCTCCAACGCCAGCTTTTCCTGCGCCAGCTTTTCCAGCCTCTCGCGCAGCGTCTCCGCCTGTTGGGTCAGCTGGTCGATACGGGTCTGGTGGGCGGCGATGTCCGCCGCCGCCTGCTGGTTGTCCGCCCGGAACCGTGCGGCCAGCTGGTCGCGGCCCGCCCGGTCGGCGGCCATATCCGCCTGCACCCGGCGCAGATCCTCCGCGCCCCGCAGGGCGGCGTCCTTTTCCGCCAGCAGCGCCGCCTGCTCCGCCTTCTTCCGGCTGACTGTCTCGGCCAGCCGGTCGGTAGCGTCGTTGAGGTCGGTCTGTCCCGCCAGCTTCTCCTGTGCCTCCCGGCGCAGGGCGGCGGCGTCCGACTCCGCCTTGTCGATGGCAGCCTGCACCTCCCGGATGCGGGTCTGATCCTCGCCGGCGCGGCGCTCAAAGCCGGACAACTCCTGCTCCATGGTCTCGCAGCTCAGGCACAGGCTGTCCAGCAGGATATCGTAGTGATCCTGCTTGGTCTGGAACGTCAGCACCTCGGCCTCCGCCTTGTGCTGCTGCTCCTTGGCCACCTGCACCTCATACTCCGCCTTTTGCAGCTCACGCTGGCTCTCCTCCGCCTGCTGTGCGGCGGCGCGGAGCTTTTCGTGCATGGCGCCCTGCCTCTCCGTCAGGCGGCTGAGCTCGTTGGCGCGGGACAGTACACCGGCACTGCGGCTGACAGAGCCGCCGGTCATGGAGCCGCCCCGGTTGATGACCTGGCCGTCCAGCGTCACGATGCGGAAGGCGTTGCGGTACTTCCGCGCCATGGCGATGCCGCTGTCCAGATCCTCCACCACCACGGTGCGGCCCAGCAGATCCCGGAAAACATTGTCGTACTGCGCCTCGTGCTGCACCAGACGGCTGGCGACACCCACAAAGCCGTACTCCCCGGACACATCCTCCCGCAGCTCCGCGCCGCGGATGGCGGTCAGCGGCAGGAAGGTGGCGCGGCCGCCGTCCCGCTGCTTCAAAAAGCCGATGGCGGACTTGGCATCCTCCTCCCTGTCCACCACGATGTTCTGCAAAGCGCCGCCCAGCGCGATCTCCAGCGCCAGCGCGTACTCCTGCTTGGTGGTCATCAGGCCGGCTACCGGGCCGTGGATGCCCCGCAGCGTATTTTTTTCCGCCGCCTGCATCACGGTCTTTACCGCCTTGGAGAAACCCTCGTACTCCTTCTCCATCTCCGTCAGCAGACGGATACGGTCGTCCAGTGCGGCGGCGTCCATGGTCAGCTTCAGCTTGGCTGCGGCGGCGTCCTCCGCCTTTTTGCGGCGGCTGTCCATCTTCAGGCTGTGGCCCTGAATGATATTCTGCACCGCCTGCGCCTCCTCCTGCGCATCCCGCAGGGCGCGGCGGTTCTCCTTACTCTCTCTTTCGCTGTTTTCCAGCTTTTCCCGGGCGGCGGACAGCTCCTGCTCCACCGTCTCCCGGCGCTGGGCGATCTCGGCGGCGCCGGCGGTGATGGCGGACAGCTGCGCCCGCCCATCGGCGGCGGCTGCCACGGCCATGGCCTCCCGCGCACGGAGCATCTCCGTCTCCGCTGCCGCGCCCTTGGCGCTGTCAGCCAGCTCCTGCGCCTGATGCAGCAGGGCGTCCAGCTCCTGCTCCATCGCCGTCAGCTGTGCGTCAATGTCGGCTGCCCGTGCCAGCTGACCGTCGATCTGCCCCTGCAGGTTGTCCCGGCGGCTGTCGCTGTCGGCCAGCTCCTGCTCCAGACGGCGCAGGGACTCCTCGTTGTGGGTCACGCCGGTGCGCAGCACCGCCACGGCGGATTCCTCCTCGCCCACGGCGCTCTCCAGCCCATTCAAACGGGCGCGCAGCGCCTCGGCATCCATGTCGTTCTGCCGCACCTGCTGGCCGCAGCGCTCGCTCTCCTCATAGGAGGCGTCCAGCGCCGCCTGCGCCCGGCGGCACTCCTCCGCCGCCAGCTCCGCGTCGGACTCCAGCTTCAGCTTGGCCGTGCGGATATTTTGCAGCTGCTCCAGCCACACGGAGATCTCCAGCACCCGCAGCTCATCCCGCAGCACCAGAAATTTCTTGGCGGTCTCCGCTTGTTGGCGCAGCGGCTCCACCTGTAATTCCAGCTCGGCGATCTTGTCGTTGATGCGCACCAGATTCTCCTGCGTGCGCTCCAGCTTGCGCTCGGCCTCCTCCTTGCGGTGGCGGTACTTGCTGATGCCCGCCGCCTCCTCAAAGACCTCGCGGCGCTCACCGCTTTTCACGGACAGGATCTCGTCGATCTTGCCCTGTCCGATGATGGAGTAGCCCTCCCGGCCCATGCCGGTGTCCATGAACAGCTCGTTCACGTCCTTGAGCCGGACGGACTGCTTGTTGATGTAATACTCCGACTCGCCGCTGCGGTAGTACCGGCGGGTCACCGCCACCTCCGCCTCGTCGCGGGTGGGGAAAATATGCTCCGTGTTGTCGATGACCAGCGTCACCTGCGCGAAGCCCATCTGGTTGCGCTTCTCCGTACCGCCGAAGATGACGTCCTCCATCTTGGCGCCCCGGAGCTGGCGGCTGTTCTGCTCGCCCATGACCCAGCGGATGGCGTCGGAGATGTTGGACTTGCCGGAGCCGTTGGGGCCCACGATGGCCGTGATATCCTCCCCGAAGTCCAGTACCGTCTTATCGGGGAACGATTTGAACCCCTGTATTTCCAGAGCCTTAAGGTAGATAGGGCTCACCCCTTTCGCATTTGCATACTATAACTAAGATAGTATACACCGCAAGCCCCCTGTTTTCAAGAAAAACCGTGCCTCCCGCGGCAAAAAACGCAAAAAAGCGGAGGAGACGGCGGTTCGTCTCCTCCCTGCTCCTATTCCTCGCGCCGCCGGTCCATCTGGCGGTACAGGCTGTCCAGCGCGTCGGACAGGCTGCCCACGCGGTCGATGATGCCCATGGTCACCGCCTCCTCGCCGTACAGCACGCTTCCCACGTCGTTGGCCATATCGCCGGAGGACAGCATCAGCTGGCGGAACCGATCCTCGCTGATATGGCTGTGTGCCGCCACGAATTTGACGATCCGCTCCCGGATGCGCTCAAAGTAGCGGTACGTCTCCGGCGCGGCGATGACCGTGCCGGACATACGCACCGGATGGATGGTCATGGAGGCGCTGGGGGCGATGAACGTCTCCTTGCCGCACACCGCCAGCGGCACGCCGATGGAGTGTCCGCCTCCCAGCACCAGCGTCACCGTGGGCAGGCGCATCCCCGCTACCAGCTCCGCGATGGCCAGCCCCGCCTCGATGTCGCCGCCCACGGTGTTCAGAAGCAGCAGCAGGCCGTCCACGTCGTCCGACTCCTCCAGCGACGCCAGCAGCGGCAGGACGTGCTCATATTTGGTGCTTTTCGTGTTGTTGGGCAGCACCATATGCCCCTCCACCTGTCCCACGATGGTCAGGCAGTGTACCGTGCCGTGGCGGTTCTTCACCACGGAGGAGCCCATGTCCACTATCTGCTGCATGGCCGGGGCGGGCTGCTCCTGCGTCTCGCCGCAGTCCGACGCCTGCTTGGTTTCCTTTGTCTCATCTGTCATGCTCCGCGCCTCCTTTTCCGTGATAGGATGTGCGGAGCGGCACGGTTTTATAAGCAGAAAAGCCGCCTTTCGGCGGCTTTTCTGCTGCGCCCGTTCAGCCCCGGGCGTCCGGCGGTGCCAGCTGATAGTCGGTGCCGTCATCGGTTTTGTAGTACACGTTCTGGATGAAGCCGTGGAGATCGTACTCCACCTTGGTGTCCGGCTCCGCCAGCTCGTCGCCGTACATCCCCACGGCGCGAATGTCCTCCCGGCTGTCGATCTCCTCCTCCGTCAGGTCGCCGCCCTCCGCGATGGTGCGGTTCAGGTCGGCATCGTAGTACACCACGGAGTACGGCTCCATCCACAGTGGGATGTAGACCACCTTTCCGGTGTCCTCCTGCCTTCCGCAGGCGGTCAGGGCCATAGTCAGCAGCATGGCAGCCAGCAGCATCAGAAATTTCTTCATGCTTCGCTCCTCTCCTCATACATGCTCTCCGCCATGCGGCAGAGCTCCTCTTGTCCCGGGGTGCCGAACAGCAGGAATACCTGTCCGGCGTCCTCGTCCGCCCATACCAGCAGCCGTCCCCGCTCCGGTATGGACACGCTGTAAAACGGCGCCGCGTCGCTGTCGGGGCTGTCCAGATAGAACAGCACGCTGTACACGCTGACGGAGCGCGTCTCGTCGGGCAGATGGCGGAACTGATAGAGCCGGGCGTCCCGGCCCCGCACCTGCACCTCCGTGATGTCGCAGCCCTCCGGGTCGCCCGGTTCCCCCTGGGGCCGCTGCCCGGTGAGGATATCGGACAGGCCCGCTGTCCGGTGGCTGCGCACCTCCATGGAGATGTCCTGATCGCTGCGGAAGCCCACCGCCGCCAGCATCACATCGCCCTGCGGCGAGGTGTACCGCATCGTGCGGACGCCGTTCTCTCCTGTAAAGTCAGACGCCATTACATAGTCATCCGGAAGCCATGTCGGGCCGTCCCCCGTCCACGTCCCGGCGCTTTGCGAGGCCGGGAACCGATAGGCGGTGACCTCCGTGGTCATCTGGCGGAGCCACCGCCCCACCGCGGCCCGTGCCGTGGGACTGACTGCCAGAGCCGCGCCGAAGGCCATCACAATGGCCAGCAGTGCGGCGGCGGTGCGCCGCCAGATGAGCCGCGCCGTGCGGTGCCGCTTCTCACGGCGGAGCAGCGGATCCATCCGCGCCTCAAAGCCGGCGGAAAATCCAGTTTCCTCCGCCGGCAGGGCGGCGGACAGCTGATACGCCAGCCGCTGCGCCGCCTGACGCAGCGCGGCATCGCTGAAGGTGGTGTTCATGGGCATATCGCCTCCTTTTCCAATTCTGCGCGCAGCGCCTCCCGTGCCCGATACAGCATCTTCTGGGCGGCGGCGAAGGACAGCTCCAGCAGCGCCGCCGTCTCCCGTGTGGAGTAGCCGCAGGCGTGGCGCAGCAGCAGCGCCTCCCGGTAGCGGGGCTGCAGGCGGCCCATGGCGTCCGCCAGTGCGTCGCCGCAGGGCGCCGGCGTCACCAGCGGGATCGTCTCGTCAAAGGGCGTCCCGGACAATCGGCTCTGCTGCCGCAGGAGATCGATGCACTTGCGCTCCACCACTACCGTGAGATAGGCCTCCAGCTCTGTGCGGGGCAGCGCCGCCAGCCGGTCAAAGTGCTCCGCCAGCGAAAGGAACGCCTGATGCACCGCGTCCTCCGCATCCTCCGGCGAACGCAGCTTTCGCCGGGCCAGCGTCAGCATCCGGCCCCGATAGTCAGTATATACGTCCTCAAAGAGCCGTTTTTGCTGCGCGTCCGCAATGGCCTGTGTGTAAAGGAGCATGCCTTCACCCCCTCTGCTTCTGTTCTGTCTGTATCATAGCACAGCTACGCTGTCTGCGTCATCACTCTATATAACGGCGCAGGCTGTCGGATGCGGACACCTGCCTGTGAAAAAATGCCGCCCATAAATTCTGCACCCCGCCTGTCAGGCTATGCAGCTGACAAACGGGGTGCTCTGCGCGGCGTGGCCGCGGCTTTTGGTCATTTGGTCACAGGCGCGTCCAGCCAGTAGATGACGTAGCATTCCTGCATCTCGCCCATGTAGAAGAAGATATTCTCTCCCATCTCGATGTGCTCGCCGAAGGTCAGATCGGGCACGAACAGCCGCCCGCTGGTGCGCTTCGGCCCCTTGATGGTGAAGCCCTCCGCTGTCGGATGCTGCCGCAGCTCGTTGGCAGCCTCCTCCAGGCCGGGGAAGTGCAGCGTCCGCTCCAGCTCCGCCAGCTGGATGGCGCCGTTGATGTACACAAGATGATTTTCGTCCTTGAACCAGTTGATGCGCATGGCATGTCCTCCTATTTCTCGTCGATCTTCATGCAGAAGTCGCAGCAGTCGCCGCCGCGCCCCAGCGTCTTGGTCCTGTGCCAGATGAGCCTGGGATGCAGACCCACATAGCTGATGTCATCGCTGTCGCAGAAGCAGGGACACAGCTCCGGGCAGCCGTATTCCACACAGGTGTCGTGGTACGGACACCTCGTCATATCGATGCGCCAGGTGCCCTGGTCGGTCTTCAGCTCCGTGGCGGCAAAGCCCGCCGCAGGGCCAAAAAGCGTCCGTGTCGATTTGACAAAGATCCCCGGGACCAGGCGGTAAAGCCCCGGGAGGCGCAGCATGGCCGCAAGGTATCTGTGCATCCTTCTGGCCCGCTGCTCCACATAGCCGTGGACTGTCTGCAGGGCCTCTTCCTTCAGCATGATCGTCTGCAGCACCTCGTAGGCCGCGATGCCCGGCAGGATCTGTCTTTCAAGGTGTTCCTTCTTCTCCTTCGATGCGCTGGCCTGCTCCGCCCGCAGCGCCGCCAGCCGCGCGTCAAATGCGGCGTTCAGCGCGTCGGCCCGGGCCGGAAACCGCCGTGCCGCAGTCTTCCTGAAATTTCTGGTAATATAGCTCTCGTTCATATGATCACCTCACGCGAAATCTCTGCCGCCGCGTCATTACGGGACGGTGGCTCCGCCTGCTCCGCACGGACTTATTCTCTGTAAATGGGATTGTATCATCATCCTGTGCCGCTTGCAAGGTGTGGCCCGTGATTTTTCGCGGGATGGAGCCGCCCTCGGCACGCAAAAAAGCCATTCCCTGTCGGGAATACGTTGCTCCTTCTTCTGCGTTTTCGCACCTTGGAACCGCAGTCTCGGGATTCTCCTCTCGCTGACGAAACGTGCCGCCGGCACGTTTCTCCCGGCTTCGGCGCTCGTTGGGACGCGCGAAGCCGGAGCTCGTTTCTCATCCCCTCCTCGGCACGCAAAAAAGCCATTCCCTGTCGGGAATGGCTTTTTTGGTGCCTCGTCGGGGATTTACCCTAAAGGGCATAAACTTCGACTCCCCGCGGGCAAAACAGCAAAAACGAGAGGCGCCAAAAGGCGTCTCTCGTTTTTGGTGCCTCGTCGGGGATTCGAACCCCGGACACCCTGCTTAAAAGGCAGGTGCTCTACCTACTGAGCTAACGAAGCATATAGAAAAGGATGGGCGGGCCATCCGGGGTTGTCTGGCAGGGATGGCTGGACTCGAACCAGCGGATGAGGGAGTCAAAGTCCCTTGCCTTACCACTTGGCTACACCCCTATGTGGAAAAGCAGATGAGGGATCGGGATCTTCTCCCAATCCCTCATCTTTTTGTGGGGTGGGTAAAGGGACTCGAACCCTCGACACCCGGAACCACAATCCGGTGCTCTAACCAACTGAGCTACACCCACCACATATACATCCGTCTGGGATCGTGCTGACGCCCCGCCGGGGGAAAAATGGCACGCCAGAAGGGACTCGAACCCCTGGCCTACTGCTTAGAAGGCAGTTGCTCTATCCAACTGAGCTACTGGCGCATACTGTCAAGTTGGAGCGGGTGACGGGAATCGAACCCGCATCCCCAGCTTGGAAGGCTGGTGCCCTGGCCATTGTGCTACACCCGCGTACGCCCTCCGCTCAAATCGTCAGCTCGATTATATTAGCACATCCCCCCGGCATCTGTCAAGAATAAAATCGAAAATCTGAAAAATACTACCAGCAAACTGATCAGGAGGTATCAGCATGTCCGACATGTTTTGTTTCCAGTGCCAGCAGACCGCCGGCAACAAGGGCTGCGTCCGCACCGGCGTATGCGGCAAGCAGCCCGAAACCGCCAATTTGCAGGATGACCTGCTCCGTGAGCTGATCCGGCTGGCGGAGGCCGCGGAGCGCCGGGGCCAGCACAGCCGCGAGGCGTCCCGCCTGCTGATGGACGGGCTTTTCACCACGCTGACCAACGTGAACTTCGACAACGCCGCCATCCGCCGCTTCACCGACCGCGTCATTGCGGAGCGTCAACGTCTGGGCGGCGGCGAAACGCCGGTGGTCGATCTTTGGAAGGGCGAGACGGACATCGTCTCCCTGCGTTCCACACTGCTCTTCGGCATGAAGGGCATGGCCGCCTATGCCCACCATGCCCTGAATCTGGGGTATGAGGATGAGGCGGTGACGGACTGGTTCTACAGGGGTCTGTGCGCCGTCAACCAGGAGCACTCCGTGGAGGATTGGCTGGCCCTCATCATGGAATTCGGCCAGGTGAACTTTCAGTGCATGGCTCTGCTGGACCGCGCCAACACCGGCACCTTCGGCGATCCGGTGCCCACCCGTGTGAACACGGACATCAAAAAAGGCCCGTTCATCGTGGTCTCCGGCCACGATCTGGAGGATCTGCACCAGCTTCTGGAGCAGACAAAGGGTAAAGGCATCAACATTTACACCCATTGCGAGATGCTGCCCACCCACGGTTATCCCCGGCTGAAAGCGTATCCCCATCTGGCGGGCAACTTCGGCACGGCGTGGCAGAGCCAGCAGACGGAGTTCGACGCTATCCCCGCGCCGGTGCTGTTCACCACCAACTGCCTGATGCCGCCCCGGCCAAGCTACGCCGACCGGGTATACACCACCTCCGTGGTGGGCTACGACGGTCTGACCCACATCACTGCCGACGAAAACGGCCGCAAGGACTTCTCTCCCCTCATCCGGCAGGCGCTGGAGCTGGGCGGCTACGACCATGACCACAGTATGAGCGGCATCAACGGCGGCCACATGCTGACCACCGGCTTCGGTCATGCGGCGGTGCTGTCCCACGCGGAGGCCATCATCGCCGCCGTCAGAAGCGGCGCCGTGAAGCACATCTTTCTGGTGGGCGGCTGCGACGGCGCCCACCCCGGCCGCAACTACTACACGGAGTTCGTAAAGCAGACGCCCATGGACTCACTGGTGCTGACGCTGGCCTGCGGCAAGTACCGCTTCAACGATCTGGATCTGGGCGAGATCGGCGGCCTGCCCCGCATTCTGGACATGGGCCAGTGCAACGACGCCTACAGCGCCGTCACCGTGGCACTGGCGCTGGCGGAGGCCTTCGGCTGCACCGTCAACGATCTGCCGCTGACGCTGGTACTGTCGTGGTATGAGCAGAAGGCGGTGTGCATCCTGCTGAGCCTGCTGGCGCTGGGCGTGAAGAACATGTACCTCGGCCCCACCCTGCCGGCGTTCCTGTCAGAGTCCGTGGTGAAGATCCTGGTGGAAACCTACGGGCTCCAGCCTATCACCGCGCCGGAGCAGGATATGGACGCCATCCTCCACCGGGGATAAAGAAAAAGAGACGGCTCTCGCCGTCTCTTTTCTTATGCCTGACCGCCCCGCAGGTAACGGTAGTCCATCCGCATAATGTTGCGGATCAGCGGCACGCACAGCACCGCGTCGGCGGCGATCCACGCCATGGGATCGGCGGCGCACAGCGCGTAAAACGCCAGCGGAGGCGCGGAGGCGCTGACCATGCCGCCTGCCACAGCGGCGGGCAGCAGCAGGCACACGGCGATCCGGGCCACCAGCTCCGCCGCACCGGCGCCCAGCACAAAGGACGGCCGTCCAATGCCCTGTACGCAGTTGCGGATGAGGAAAACGCCGCCCAAAAACGGGTACATGGCAAAGTCCACATAGAGGAGCGCATTGCCAAAGCGCACCGTCTCCGCCGTCACCTTATCGGCGCTGAGGAACACATGGAAGTAGAGGTCGTTGACGGTCAGCAGCATACCGAGACCCACGCCGCACAGCACGATACCGCCCATGACGATCATGCTCTGGAGCGTACCCTTTTTGATGCGGTCATACCGTCCCGCTCCCAGATTCTGGGCGGTGAAGCTGGTCATAGCCGTACCCAGCGCATTCATGGGCGTCATCATCAGGTTGGACAGCTTATTGGCCGCACCGAAGCCGTTCTGGGCGGCGCTGGACACCATGCGCCCGTCCAGCATATCGAACTTCACCACCACGCTCTGCATGACGATGATGCCGATGGCCAGCACGGAAAATTGCAGTCCCAGCGGGATGCCCCGGCTCACATGGCGGCGCACGTCGTACTTCGTGATGCGCCAGTCCTCCCGCTTCAGGCGGATCTCCGGATAGCGGGCAAAGGCGTAGCAGAAGCAGGCCACAGTGCTGATGAGCTGGGCGGATACGGTGGCGGCGGCCGCGCCCGCCACGCCCCAGTGGAATTTCAGGATGAACAGCAGATCCAGCCCCACATTCAGCAGGGTGGAAAACAGCAGGAACAGCAGCGGCGTCACGGAATCGCCCATGCTGCGCAGGAAGGAGCAGATGAAGTTATAAAACAGCTGCGCGCCGATGCCCACGAAGATGATAAAGCAGTAGGTATAGGCGGCGCGGTAAACCTCCGCGTCCTTCGGCGTCACGTTGATCCACGCCAGCATGGGGTTCAGCAGGAGCAGTGCCAGCGTCGTCAAAATCACCGTCAGCGCGGCGGACAGGACGATCTGGGTGGCAAGGCTGCGGCGGACGCCGGCGTTGTTCTGGGCGCCCACATGGCAGGAGGTCACCACGCAGAAGCCGGCGCTGACGCCGAAGGCGAATTGCAGGAAGATGAACACCAGCGCGTTCGTATCGTTGACGCCCGCCACCTCCTGCGCCGTCAGCGTCTGACCCACGATGGCGGCATCACTGATGGAATAGACCTGCTGGAGCAGGTAGGACAATATCACCGGCAGTGAAAACACCAGAATGGTTTTCCAGCACGTCCCCTGCGTCAGGTCCAGCGGATGAAAAAGCTGAATATTGGTCTTTTTTGCAGACATAAGGGGCACCTCCCCGTAGTTTTCTTTCCAGAATGCGTATATTATCCCCGAAAACCGAAAATGTCAATGTGCAGAATGCACGATACCGCCGAACCATCCCCCCTACCCGCTTGTGCGAAATTCGCGTTTGTTGTATAATACCCTATATTTGCCCCGCACGGAGGAGGACACACATGGACGGCAGGACTTCCCGGACACGGAAAAACACAGCAGTGCTCGTCATATTGGCTGTCGCGGTGGCGCTGGCCGCCTTCGCCTGCGTGCTGGTGGGCTCGTCCCACATGACTGTGGCGGCATGCTTCGACGCCCTGCTGGGCCGGGCAGATGGCACGGCGGCGCGGATCATCTGGAACATCCGCATCCCCCGGCTGCTGGCGGCCCTCATCGCCGGGGCGGGGCTGTCCGTGTCGGGTCTCGTCATGCAGACCACGCTGGGCAACGCCATGGCCTCCCCGTCCACGCTGGGCGTATCCAACGCGGCGGTGTTCGGCGCCAATCTGTCCATCATCGCCTTTTCCGGCGGCTTTCTCTCCACCGGCAACAACCTTGCCAACTACGGCGTAGGCGTCAGCCCCTTCGCCACATCGCTGCTGGCGTTCCTGTTCGCCGCCGCGTCCATCCTGCTGATCCTGGGGCTGTGCCGCCTGCGGTCGTTCTCCCCCAATGTGGTGGTGCTGGCCGGCATCGCCATCGGTGCCATGTGGACGGCGGCCACCACCGTCCTGCAGTTCTACGCCACGGACGTGGGGCTGTCGGCGGCGGTGATCTGGAGCTTCGGCGATCTGGGCCGGGCCACCTACCGCACGGACTGGATCATGCTGGCCGTGGTGGCGGCGGGCACGGCGTTCTTCCTCCTGCTGTCATGGCGCTACAACGCGCTGCTCAGCGGCGGCGACACCGCCGGGACACTGGGCGTCAACGTGGCGCTGCTGCGGTTCGTGTCGCTGCTGACCGCCTCCGTCATGACGGCGGTGTGCGTGTCGTTTCTGGGCGTCATCGGCTTTGTGGGCATCATCTGCCCCCACACTGTCAAGCGCCTGCTGGGGCAGGATCACCGCTGGTCCATCCCCGCCTCCGCCCTCAGCGGCAGCCTGTTGCTGCTGCTGGCGGATCTGCTGTCCCGCAGTCTGGGCAGCGGCTCGGCGCTGCCGGTGGGTGCCATCACCTCCCTGCTGGGCGCACCGTTCTTCCTGACCATCATCTTCGCCCGAAAGGAGACTGCCGCATGCTGACCGTGGAGCATCTGACCTATCGCTATGACCGCCGCGGCGCTCCGGTGCTGCGAGACGTGGATCTGACGCTGGAAAGCGGCGAGATCGGTATCCTGCTGGGCTGCAACGGCTCCGGCAAGACCACGCTGTTCAAGAACCTGCTGGGCATCTGCACCCCCGACTCCGGCTCCATCCGCTTCGATGGGCAGGAGCTGACCGCCCTGTCCCGCCGCCGCCGGGCGCAGTATATCGCCTATGTGCCGCAGGACATCCGGTTCGGGGAGCTGACGGTGTTCGACTCCGTGCTGCTGGGGCGGCTGTCCCGCTTCGGCTTACAGGCCGGCCCCACAGACCGCGCCGCCGCAGCGCGGGTGCTGGCGGACATGGGGCTTGCCCCGCTGGCAGCGCGCAGCGTGGCGGAGCTGTCCGGCGGTGAACGGCAAAAGGTAGCCATCGCCCGGGCGCTGGCGCAGGAGCCGCGGCTGCTGGTGCTGGACGAGCCCACCGGCAATCTGGACGTTTCCAATGAGCATCTGCTGATGCGCGAGGCAAAAAAAGCGGCCCAGGAACGGCATATCGCCGTCCTGAGCTCGCTGCACGATCTGAACCAGGCGCTGGCCTTCGGGGATCGCTTCTTCTTTCTGAAGGACGGCGTCATCCGCTACGCCGTCACCCGCGACGCCGTCACGGAGGATATGCTCCGCGACGTGTTCGGCCCGGAGCTGCGTCTGGCGGAGGTGGACGGCGAAAAGGTCGTTCTGCACCGCCGCGCCGGCTGACGCCTCACAACCGGCGCCACAGCATGCGGTTGTCCGCAAACTCCGCCGCCACGCGGCCCATATCCTTCAGCCACGTCAGGTAGGAGCGCACCGTAGCGCCCACCAGCGCGTACTGCTCAAAGGTCATGGTCATGCCGTACCGGTCGAACAGCGCCTTCAGCAGCTCCTCGAAGGTCAGCGGCGCGGCGCACAGCGCCGTGATGCACGCCCCGATCTCCTGCACTGTCTCTATATTATACCGGGCCAGCGGCGCGATGTCCTCCGTCACCTCTGCGTGGGCGGGGACGAACGCCCTGGCCTCCATTTTTTCCACCGTCTCCAGCGTGGCGAGATACGCGCCCACATCGTAGATGTAGCCGATGCGGTACTTCTCCAGCGTCTCCCGGCTGGATACGCAGTCTGCCAGATACACCACGTCGTCCGGTGTACGGAAGCCCACCATATCCATGCAGTGGCCGGGCAGCGGCAGCAGCTCCACCCCATCCGGCAGCACCTCCGCCGTCAGGTACGCCGCATCGCTCTCCTGGGCCATGAGGAATTTGTGCCGCAGTTCCCTGGGCGGACAGCCGCCGTACAGCAGGGACGGCTCCAGCACCGTGTGGCGGGTGAAGGCGCACTCCGCGCCGGGCGCGTACACGCGGCAGCCCGTCTGGCTCTGCAGATACCGGTTCCCGCCGATGTGGTCGGCATGGGAATGGGTGTTGTAGATGGCCGTCAGGCGCCAGCCGTTTTTGTCCAGGATCTGCCGGGCCTTGCGCCCTGCGTCCTTGTCGCTGCCGCTGTCGATGAGGCACACGTCCGTGTCGTTCAGCCGCACAAGGCCGATCTTGGCGGGACTCTGCACATAGTAGCTGCTGCCGGACACCTGTATCAGTTCGTACATCGTAGGACCCTCCTGCCGCGTTTTCTGTCATTATACGGTATTTCCCAGGGACACGCAAGTCTCAATGTACGCAGAAGCACCGGCTCCGCCTGACGGAGCCGGTGCTTTTCCTTATGCCTTTCCCAGTGTCCACTGCTGGCTCTCGGTCTGCAGCCGCACCATGTGGGCGAACAGCCCCTCCTTCTGCAGCAGTTCCGCCGGCGATCCCTGCTCGGCCACCGCGCCGTCCTTCAGCACCACGATCTGATCTGCCCCGGAGACAGTGCGCATCCGGTGGGCGATGATCAGCACCGTCTTGTTCCGGATCAGCCGGGACAGTGCGGTCTTGCCGCCGCCGGAGGGCCCCACCAGCGCCGTGACCTCGCCCTGCTTCGCGGTGAAGGACACATCCCGGAGCACCGTCTCGCCGGAGTTGTAGGCAAAGCCCACGTGGTTGAACACGATGTCGCAGCCCTGATTGGTCAGCGTCTCGCTGCCGGTCTGGACAGGGTATTCCAGTATCTCGTTCATGCGGCCCACATTGGTGCGCATGGCGATGACCGCCGCCAGATTCTGCAGTGCCCCCTGCATGGGGTCGTACAGCCGGGAGGCCACCAGCAGGAAGAGGAACAGCGTCAGGATGTCGATGCTGCCGCCTATCAGCAGCACCGAGCCGGTCAGCGCCACGGAGGCGATGCCCAGCTTCAGCACCATATCCGCATCAAAGGGCGCGACCTCCATCTCGTAGTCGTGCCATTGCTCGCAGCCCTTTTTGGCCCGCAGGAACACCTTGTGCATCAGCCGCCTGAAAAACGGCTTGTTGCAGTCCACCAGGCCGGACAGCTTCCGGAAGGCGGGCAGGATCAGGTTTTCCTCCAGCTCCTCGATCTCCCGGAAGGATGTGACATCCCTGCACACGGCGTAATAGCTCATGAGGGCGATGCAGTCATAGGTGCCGCCGGCGCCGTTGTGGAAATTCTTCCTGCTGCCCAGATCGGTGCGCCAGTCGGAGAGAAAGTCCGCATACTGCCGCTGCACCCGCTCCCACACGGCCTCCCGCTGCGCTGCGGGATAGTGCAGGGCGATCTTCGCCTGTATCTGCTTCCTGCAGGGTCTGGAGTACAGCACATGGCAGCTCCGGTCGAATCGGAGTTCGCTGTCCCTCATCTTCCGACTCCCTTCAGATATCCGCTTTTTGCCTTTTCCTCCGTGTCGTCGGCCTCGTCATAGGCGTCGTAGGGCGCGGACGGGTCGTGGATCCGCTTGCCGAACGGCGAGCAGAGCTGCTCCCTGTGGGCAAAGGCGAAGTCGAAGTTGTCCGTCCAGCCGGTATGACCGGTGATGGACTGCGGGTCGATGCCCAGCCAGCCCATCTTCTCCGCCAGCCGGTCGTAGTTATAGCCCGCGTCGATCATGATGGTGGTATCGCCCTTGCGATAGAAAAAGATGTTGGCCACCCACTCCCGCACACAGGCCACGTTTTCGTCGATCCAGCCGGTGTTCAGGGGCTTGAAGATCTCCTTGCCCCGGTACATCCGGCTCATTTCCTTTTTCTGAAACTCCGTTGCTTTTCTGGACATATTCTCCTCCTCAGGCCCGCTCCAGCACGATGATCTTATTGGAGATGTTCCGCACGGTGGGCAGCTTATCCAACACCTTGTATATAGGCACGAACGCCGCCATGCCCTCCGTCAGGCTGTGCTCCTCCACCAGCCGGAAATCCGGCAGCAGCGCCGCCAGCGCCGCGCCGTTCTTCACGCCCCATGTGAACCGGGCGTGGCTGGCGTCGATGGACTTCTCTCTGAACCGCTTCACCACCATGGGATTCATGGTCTCCACCAGCACGTCGGCCTGTGAGAACCGCCTGGCGATCACCTGAAAGATGCGCTGCACGTCCTCCTGATACAGGTACATGGTCAGCCCCTCGATGATGACCAGCACCGGGCCGTCCTGCTCCCGGATGGCGCCGCCCCAGTCCTCCATGGCGGACATGGCGATCTGCGAGATCGCGCCCTCCGCCGGCAGGAGCCTTTCCCGCACCGCCATGGTCTCCGGCACACCGGAGAGCGTGATCTTTTCCTGCATATCCGAGTTCCTCCCTCCATTGTTAAAGCCATTTAACTCTTCCCTGTAAAAAATGGTTAGAGCAAGCTAACCATTCATCTTTGGAAAAGCCGCATTTCTGCGGCTTTCCGCGGGCATATTCCCTATTTGAGTGGGATTGTATCACCGTTTGCTCTTTTTTGCAAGACGAAATTTTCTTTTTTCGCCATATCCGCCATCCTTTGTCCCCGCCGCGCTTTCACCGGTAAAAGCCGATGACGAAATCCAGGAACTGCCGGGTCTGTCGGTTCACCGGCGCTCCCCGGCGGCAGGCGGCGTACAGCGCCCGCCGCGCCCCGCCGTCCGGCAGCTCGAACGTCAGCAGCCGCCCGGCATCCCGGGCGTCCTCCGCCGCCTTTTCCGAGATGATGGATACGCCCAGTCCGCCGGCCACCAGATTCTTGATGGACTCCTGGTCGTTGAGCCGCGCCGTCACCGTCAGCCGGCTCTCCTCCACCCCCATCTGCTGGAGGTAGGTGGAGATGCACTTCTTGCTGCCGCTGCCCTTCTCCCGCAGGAGGATAGGCTCCCGGCAGATGTCCTCCATGGTGACGCCCCGTGCCGCCAGCTCCCGGAAGTGGTCGTTTACCGGCGTGATGAGCACCATGTGATCCTCATAGAACGGCGTCAGCTCCAGCGCCTCCTCGTGGATGCGGGCGCCGATCAGCCCCACGTCGAAGGCGCCGGTGAGCAGACCCTCCACGATACCCTCGCTGTCGCTCTGGAACACATGGAACTGAGGGGCCGGATGCTCCCGCCGGAACGCCGGCAGGATCTGGGGCAGGATATACGCTGATGGGATGGTGGACGCGCCGATGCGGATGACCTGCTGGTCCTCGTCGTTCCAGCTGCGCAGCAGGTCGTCCCGCAGGTGTACGATGCCGCAGGCACAGGCATACAGCTCCTGCCCCCGGGGCGTCACCTCAATGGACTTGGTGGTGCGCACGATGAGCCTGGAGCCAAGCTCCTCCTCCAGCTGGCGGATGTGGGTGCTCACTGTGGGCTGGGAGAGGTACAGCTTCTCCGCCGCCTTGGTAAAGCTGCGGTACTGCACCACGGCACAGAAGGATTGCAGCTGCTTCAGTTCCATACGTCCCTCCCGCTCAGCTCCCGCAGCGCCGCCAGCGCCGCGTCCACATGGGCCTCCGTGTTCCACGGGCCGAAGGAGAACCGCACCGTCCCGGCGGGATAGGTGCCCAGCGTCTTGTGGGCGCTGGGCGCGCAGTGCAGCCCCACGCGGGTCAGTACGCCGTACTCCCGGCCCAGCGCGTCCGCCAGAAAGGCGGGGTCAACGCTCTCACACGCCGCCGATACCACGGCGGCGCGGTCCTGTATGTCCTCCCGGCCCACGGCCCGCAGACGCGGGATGTCCCGCAGCCCTTCCAGAAACCGGGCCGTCAGCGCCAGCTCGTGGCTGCGGATGCGGTCAATGCCCTCCTGCTCCAGCCACACCAGCGCCGCGTGCAGCCCCATGATGCCCGGCAGGTTCAGCGTCCCCGCCTCGAAGCGGTCGGGCATGAACGCGGGCATCTCCTCCAGATGGCTGACGCTGCCGGTACCGCCGGACAGCAGCGGCTCCATGCGCCTCGCCAGCTCCGGTCGGAGAATGAAGCCGCCGATGCCCTGGGGCCCCAGCAGCCCCTTGTGGCCGGTGAACGCCAGCGCGTCGATGTGCATGGCCTCCATGTCGATGGGAAACGCCCCCGCCGTCTGGGCGGTGTCCAGCACGAACAGCAGTCCGTGGGCGCGGCAGAACGCCCCCACCTCCGCCGCCGGCAGCAGTGTGCCGCACACGTTGCTGCCGTGGAGCATCACCACCGCTCTCGTCTCCGGCCGCAGCAGCTTTTCCAGCTCCTCCGTGTACAGGCTGCCGTCCGATGCGCAGGGCACCCGGTCAAAGGTCACGCCCTGTGCCGTCAGCTGGGTCAGGGGCCGCATGACGGCGTTATGCTCCATGGCGGACACCAGCACATGGTCGCCGCTGTGCAGCAGGCCCTTCATCAGCACGTTCAGGCTCTCGGTAATGTTCCTGGTGAACACCACGTTGCGGCAGTCCGGGCCGTGGAACAGGCGGGTCAGCCGCTGCCGGGTGTCCAGCACCAGTTCCTCCGCCCGATAGGCCTCGTCATAGCCGCCGCGGCTGACGTTGCAGCCGCAGTTCTTCACATAGTCGTACATGGCCTCCGCCACGCCCGGCGCCTTGGGAAAGCTGGTGCTGGCATTGTCCAGATAGATGCGCTCCATGTGTATCCCTCCCTTTTTCCAAACCTTATCACACATTTATTTGAAAATCAAATAGTTTCAGTGGAATCATCAATAATTGCTATTAGACTTTTCCTTGTGTCCGGTGGTACGATAAGACCACATTATATTAAAAGAGGAGAAAATCACACATGAATGTCAAACGCGAAAGGTGGCAGATCGTCATCGCCGGTCTCATCATCGGCGTCATTGCCGCTCTGCTGGTCTACTTCGGCAACCCCTCCAATATGGGCTTCTGCATCGCCTGCTTCCTGCGGGATACCGCCGGCGGTCTGGGCCTGCACCGCGCCGCCGCTGTGCAGTACATCCGGCCCGAGATCATCGGTCTGGTGCTGGGCAGCTTTATTGTGGCCCTGTACCGCAGGGAGTTCTCCGCCAAGGGCGGCAGCGCGCCTGTCACCCGCTTCGTGCTGGGCTTCTTCGTGATGATCGGCTGCCTGATGTTCCTGGGCTGCCCGTTCCGCATGATCCTGCGTCTGGCCGGCGGTGACCTCAACGCCCTGCTGGGTCTGCTGGGCTTCGTCATCGGCATCCTGGCCGGCGTGTTCTTCCTGAAGCGCGGCTACTCCCTGAAGCGCACCTACGTCCAGAGCAAGCTGGACGGCGTCCTGTTCCCCGCCATTCAGGTCGTTGTGTTCATCCTGCTGGTGGCGGCGCCTGCCTTCATCTTCTTCACGGAAGCCGGCGGCGGCCCCGGCGCCAAGCACGCGCCCATCCTCATCAGCCTTGCCGCCGGCCTTATCGTGGGCGGTCTGGCCCAGCGCACCCGCCTGTGCATGGTGGGCGGCATCCGTGACGTGGTGCTGTTCCGCGAGCCCAAGCTGCTCATGGGCTTCGGCGCCATTCTGGTCAGCGCACTGGCCTGCAATCTGATCCTCAACGGCGTGAGCGACGCCACGTTCTTCCATCTGGGCTTCGCCGATCAGCCCGTGGCCCACACCGATGGTCTGTGGAACTGCCTGGGCATGGTGCTGACGGGCTTCGGCTGCGTGCTGCTGGGCGGCTGCCCCCTGCGCCAGCTGGTGCTGTCCGGCGAGGGCAATGCCGACAGCGCCGTGACGGTACTGGGTCTCATCGTGGGCGCTGCCTTTGCCCACAACTTCGGCCTGGCCTCCAGTGCCGCCGGCCCCACCGGTGCCGGTAAGCTCGCCGTGGTCATCGGCCTTGTGGTGGTGGCCCTCATCGGCTGCCTGAACACCTTCAAGAAGAAAGCGTAAGGAGGAACGAACTATGAAAACCATTGACGCACGCGGCCTTTCCTGTCCTGAGCCCGTGGTGCTGCTGCGCAGCGCCATGTCCACCGGCGAGGACAGCTATCAGATCATCGTGGACAACCACGCCTCCCGGGAGAACACCACCCGCTACGCCCAGCACATGGGCTACAAGGTCACCACCGCCGAAAACGGCGGCGAGTGGACGCTGACGTTTACAAAATGACCTATTTTGCCACATTCTTTTCCCACTTCGGCGCCACCCGCTACAAGCAGCTGTGCGACGGGGCCGGCATCCCCTGCCGGGTCATGCCCGTGCCCCGGGATCTCAGCAGCAGCTGCGGCACCTGCGTCCGCTGCGAGGAGCGCTGGCTCCGCCCGGAGGGCGAGGCCGCTCAGGACGTGGAGCAGGTAGCCGCGTGGAACGGCACAGGCTACACCACGGTGTATCACATCGACGAAACGGAGGGCTGACCATGGAAACGGAGGTCAAACTGACAAAGCTGGCGTCCTGTGCCGGCTGCGGCGCCAAGGTGGGTGCCGGCACGCTGGTCCACCTGTTGGAGGGCTTCCGCACCCACAGCGACCCCCGGCTGCTGGTGGGCTACGACCGTTCCGACGACGCCAGTGTCTATTATCTGGATGAGAACACGGCGCTGGTGCAGACCACCGACTTCTTCCCGCCCATCGTGGACGATCCCTTCCTGTACGGGCAGATCGCCGCGGCCAATGCCATCAGCGATGTCTACGCCATGGGCGGTGAGCCGAAGCTGGCGCTGAACATCCTGTGCCTGCCGGAGTCCATGACCCAGGACATGGTGCAGGAGCTGCTGCGGGGCGGCTACGACAAGGCCTATGAGGCCGGCGCCATCATCACCGGCGGCCACACCATCCACGGTGCGGAGCCTATTTACGGTCTGGCCGTGTCCGGCTTCGTCCATCCCAAAAGGATCCTGACCAACAGCGGCGCAAAGCCCGGCGACGTGCTGCTGCTGACAAAGCCGCTGGGCGTGGGCGTCCTGACCACCGCCGCCAAGGCGGGGCTGGTGGACGAGGCGGTGATGCAGCGCATCTACCGCCAGATGGCCACGCTGAACAAGGCGGCGCGGGACATCATGGTAAAATACCGCGTCCACAGCTGCACCGACGTGACGGGCTTCGCCCTGCTGGGCCACAGCTTCGAGATGGCACAGGGCAGCGGCTGCACCGTCCACCTCCGTGCGGCGGATGTACCTTTCCACCCGGAGGCGTGGGAGCTGGCAGACATGGGCTTTCTCCCCGCCGGCGCCTACCGCAACCGGGAGTACGCCGAGGCCGGCGTCACCGTCCGGAACGGCGTCTCCCGCACCATGCAGGATCTGCTGTACGATCCCCAGACCAGCGGCGGCCTGCTGATGGCCGTGGCGGCGGAGGACGCGGACGCCTGCCTGCGGGAGCTGCGGGACAGCATCCCCGCCGTGGCCGCCGTGGGCTATGTCACGGAAAAACAGGACAACTGGATTATACTGGAATGAACGGAAGAGCCGGACACAGCTGTGTCCGGCTCTTTTTATCCCCCGGCGGGGGTTGCGCGGCGGCGCGCCGCCGTGTAGGATAGAGAAAATGGAGAGGGGGCACGGGAATGATCGACAAGCGGGACGTCATCGCGTTTTTTGACCGGTGCGCACCGGACTGGGACGCCGGAATGGTGCGGCATGAGCCGGTGATACAAGCTATTCTGGACAACGCGGGGGTAGGCCCCGGCATGCGCGTGCTGGATGTGGCCTGCGGCACCGGCGTGCTGTTCCCCGACTATCTGGCCCGGGGCGCCGTTGTCACGGGCATCGACATCTCCCCGGAGATGGCGCGGATCGCGGCGGAGAAGTTTGCCGGGGAGCCGCGGGTGCAGGTGCTGTGCGGCGACGTGGAGGAGACAGCGTTTCCGGAGACATTCGACGTGGTCATGGTGTACAACGCGTTCCCCCACTTCCCTGACCCGGCGCGGCTCATCGCACGGCTTGCGGGACTGGTGAAACCCGGCGGGCGGCTGTCCGTGGCCCACGGCATGAGCCGGGCGGCCATCGACGGCCACCACAGCGGCGCGGCGCACCCCGTGTCCAACGGGCTGATGCACGAGGACGAGCTGCGCGCCCTGCTGGCACCGTACTGCGATGTGGATATCTGTATATCCGATGAACGGATGTATCAGGTGGCGGGAACGAAACGAACATAAAAGGACGGCGGGCAAAGCCCGCCGTCCTTTTCCTTGTCATTATGCCAGCAGCGTCTCCAGCCGCCCGCGGATCAGGGCGATAAGCCGGTCATTGTCCGGCATCTCCTTCAGCTCGCCGGGGTCGCACAGGGACGCCAGATCCTCGGAGAGATACCCCTCCTCGAACACGTCCAGTCCCGCCTGATAGAGACAGTCGGCAAAATGCACCAGCGCGGCGCTGCCATCCAGCTCGCCCCGCTTTTTCAGGGCGCCGGACCATGCAGCCATCGTCGCCAGCGGGTTGGTGGACACCTTTTCCCCTTTGCACCAGCGGTAGAAATGGTCGGTGACCGTGCCGTGGGCGGCCTCGTACTCGAAATTGCCGTCCGGTGACACCAGCACGCTGGTCATCATGGGCAGTGAGCCGGAGGCGGCGGCGATGAGGTCGCTCATCACGTCGCCGTCGTAGTTCTTGCACGCCCAGATGATGCCGCCGGAGGAGCGGATGACCTTGGCGGCCACATCGTCGATGAGGGCGTAGCGGTAATGCAGACCCGCCTGCTCAAAGGCGGCGCGGTACTCCTCGTCGAACACCTTCTGGAACAGCAGCTTGAACGTCTGGTCGTAGTCCTTGGAGATGGTGTCCTTGGAGGAGAACCAGACGTCCTGCTTCACGTCCAGCGCGTAGGCGAAGCAGCAGCGGGCGAAGGACAGGATGGAGTCGTCCCGGTTGTGCATGGCCTGCAACACGCCGGGGCCGGTGAAGTCGTAGACCGTCTGGCGGCTCAGCTCCGCGCCGTGGTCGTCGGTGAACACCAGCTCCGCCTTACCGGGGCCGGGGACGCGGTACTCCACCGCCTTATACACGTCGCCGTAGGCGTGGCGGGCGATGGTGATGGGCTTTTTCCAGCAGGTCACCACCGGCTTCACCCGGGAGATGAGGATGGGGGCGCGGAACACCGTGCCGTCCAGCGCCGCACGGATGGTGGCGTTGGGGGACTTCCACAGCTGCTTGAGGCCGTACTCCTCCTGCCGCTGGTAGTTGGGGGTGATGGTGGCGCACTTCACGCTCACATGGAGGCGCTTGATGGCCTCCGCCGCCTGCCGGGTCACGGCGTCCTCCGTCTTGTCCCGGTTGGGCAGTGACAGGTCGTAATACTCAGTGTTCAGCTCCACGAAGGGCGTTATCAGCTGGTCCTTGATCATCCCCCACAGGATGTGGGTCATCTCATCGCCGTCCAGCTCGGCGATAGGGACAGGCATTTTGATCTTTTCCATCGTTACCTCCTGTTCTGCGCGGCGTAGTGGTTCATGAGGCAGCCGGTGAGCAGCAGCTCCCGCTCCTCCACGTTGGTGTTCTTCAGGTACAGCGTCAGCGCCTGCGTCTGTCCGTCATGGACGAGGACGGCGGGGAACTCCTGGTCACCCCGCGCCACCTTCTCCCGGACAGCGGGGACGAAGATGAAATCCTCCGGCACGGCGTCGAAGGGCGCGCCGTCCGCCAGCGTGAAGGGCAGCATGCCCCAGTTGACGCAGTTGGAGCGGTAGCGCTTGGTGGCGAAGTCGTAGCAGATATTGGCGCAGCCCCCCAGCACCCGCTGGCAGGAGGCCGCCTGCTCCCGGGCGGAGCCGTCGCCGGGCTTGTTGGCAAAGAGCACAGAGCCGATGTGCATACGGGACAGGGCGCTCTCCGGCAGGTGCAGCGCCGCCAGCACCGCTTGCAGCTCCGGCGTCACCGTACCGGCGGCACGGGCCGCCTCCAGCGCCTGGGTGGCCTTGGCGCGGGGCACATAGTCCGGGTCGCGGCGGGACAGAGCAAACTCCGCCAGCTTCAGGGGATTGGATCGGTAGGAGGACGTCTCGCCAGAGGGGATCAGCTCATCGGTGGTGGTGACCTCATCCCGCAGGACGGAGGCCACCTGCATCAGCAGGTCGTCGGACAGGGCGGGAATGGCGGGCCACTCGGCAATATTGGGGCCGTACTTCAAGGGCGCATCCGGCTGCGCCTTACCGAAGCCGAAGTAGACCCGGCGGTCGTACACAGAGTGGTCAAAGCGGCGCTGCACCGGGGTGGGCGGCGTGTAATCCACGTCGGCGGCGGAGGTGAGGACGCCGTGGTTCCGGGCGGTGGCTGCGATGGAACGGGCGTCCATGAGGATGACGCCGGCCAGCTGACCGTCGGCGGGCTTGGAGCCCTCCCGGTTGGGGAAGTTGCGGGTGGTGTGGCGGATGGACAGCCCATTGTTGGCGGGTACATCCCCCGCACCAAAGCAGGGGCCGCAGAAGCAGGGCTTGAACAGTGCGCCGGAGGCCAGCAGGGACTGCTGGACGCCGTTTTCCATCAGCTCCAGATTGACGGGAACGGAGGGTGGATACACCGACAGGGAGAAATAGCCGCTGCCGGTGTCGTGGCCGTCCAGAATGGCGGCGGCCTCGGCGATGTTGTCGTACATACCGCCGGCACAGCCGGCGATGATGCCCTGATCCACCACCAGCTTGCCGTCCACCAGCTTGTCCGTCAGGTGCAGACCCGCCTTGCCGCCGAACTGGGCGGCGGCGCGCTTCTCCACCTCCCGCAGGTGGTCGCCGGGATCGTGAAGCAGCTCCCGCAGCGTCACGGCCTCGGAGGGATGGAACGGCAGAGCCGCCATCGGCTCCATACGGTCAAGGTCGATGGTGATCATGCCGTCGTAGTACGCGCCGTCCTGCGGGTGCAGGGCGGTGAACGTCTCCGGACGGCCATGGAGGGCCAGATAGTCCGCCACGGCCTCGTCCGTCTCCCAGATGGAGCTGAGACAGGCCGTCTCCGTGGTCATCACGTCGATGCCGATGCGGTAGTCCATGGGCAGGCGGGACACGGCGGGACCGGCAAACTCCAATACCTTGTTCTTTACGAAGCCGTTTTTGTACACCGCGCCGCACAGGGCGATGGCCACATCGTGAGGCCCCACGCCCCGGGGCGGCTGGCCGGTGAGCCAGACGAGAATGACCTCCGGCGCGGCGATGTCGTAGGTGTTTTTCAGCAGCTGCTTGACGATCTCAGGGCCGCCCTCCCCCACGCCCATGGTGCCCAGCGCACCGTAGCGGGTGTGGCTGTCGGAGCCCAGGATCATGCGGCCGCAGCCGCTCATCATCTCCCGGGCGTACTGGTGGATCACCGCCTGATTGGCCGGAACGTAGTCGCCGCCGTACTTCACGGCGGCGGACAAGCCGAACACATGGTCGTCCTCGTTGATGGTACCTCCCACGGCGCACAGGCTGTTGTGGCAGTTGGTGAGCACATAGGGCACAGGAAACTCCGTCATGCCGCTGGCCTTGGCGGTCTGGATCACGCCCACATAGGTGATGTCGTGGGAGATAAGGCTGTCAAAGGTCAGGTGCAGCAGGCCGTCCCCCGCAGGCTTGTCGTGGCGGCGGAGGATCTGATAGGCCATGGTCTTTTCCCGGTCCGCCGGGGACGCGGCTTTCGCAGGTACCGGCGCGCCGCCGCGCAGGGTGACGCCGCCGTGATGCAGCTGGATCATATGGTCACGCTCCTTTTCGGGAGAATTTTTGATAGGTTACAGTATAACAGATTATTCGCGGATGGCAAGTCCAAAAATGAAAGTTAAAAAATAAATTATTGCATTTCGTCCTGCCGATTTGCCTTATTTTCCTGATTCACAGGAAATTTATCCGTCATTTATGAATTTTACAAATTTTTATCTTGCAAAACAGCAGGTGCCGCGCTATAATCGGGGCAACAGGATGAACAGCCCGCGGACGCCGCGGGGGAAAGGAACGCATCATGGTCGAGAAGGATACCGGTATTCTGGAGCGCTATACGGAGCCGCTGAGCCGCCGCATCCAGGAGGAATACGCCATCGGCGACGAGTTCTACCACGGCGAGGTCAAAAAGGGCCTGCGCAACAGCGACGGCACCGGCGTGCTGGTTGGCGTCACCAAGGTGGGCAGCGTGCAGGGCTATCTGCTGCAGGACGGCCAGCGGGTGCCGATCCCCGGGCGGCTGTACTACCGGGGCATCGAGCTGAACGACATCGTGGAGGCCCACCGCAGCGCCGGCACCTTCGGCTTTGAGGAGGTGGCGTACCTGCTGCTGATGGGCTATCTGCCCACCAGTGAGGAGCTGGCCCGGTTCAACAGCATCATGAGCCAGGCCCGTAAGCTGCCGGAGGGATTCACCGAGGGCATGATCATGCGTCACCCCAGCGAGAATATGATGAATGAGCTGGCCCGCAGCGTACTGAGTCTGTACTCCTACGACCCCGACCCGGACGATACCTCCATCGCCAATCTGCTGTTGCAGTCTGTGAAGCTCATCGGCTGCTTCCCCTCCATCGTGGCCAACGCCTACGCGGTGAAGCGCCACTATTTTCAGGGGGACTCGCTGCACATCCACTTCCCCGTTCCCGAGCTGTCCACGGCGGAGAACTTCCTGCGGATGATCCGGCCGGACACCAACTATACCGAAGAGGAGGCCCATCTGCTGGACATGATGCTCATGGTCCACGCGGAGCACGGCGGCGGCAACAACTCCACCTTCGTGTGCCGCGCCATGTCCTCCAGCGGAACGGACACATACAGCGCCATCGCCGGGGCCGTCGGCTCTTTGAAGGGCCCGCTCCACGGCGGCGCCAACGCCAAGGTCATGGAGATGTTCCATTACATCAAGGAGAACGTAGACCCCCATGACGACGGCTCCATCCGGGACTATCTGGTGAAGCTGCTGGACAAGGAGGCGGGCGACCGCTCCGGCAAGCTGTACGGCCTCGGTCACGCGGTGTACACCATCTCCGATCCCCGCGCCGTGCTGCTGAAGAAATACGCCCAGCATCTGGCGGAGATCAAGGGCTATGCCGAGGACTTCGCCCTTTTGCAGAAGGTGGAGGAGCTGGGCATCCCGCTGGTGCAGGAGCGCCGCCGCGACGACACGCCGCTGTGTGCCAACGTGGATATGTACTCCGGCTTGGTATACACCATGCTGGGCATCCCGCCGGATGTGTTCACGCCGCTGTTTGCCTCCGCCCGTATCGCGGGCTGGTGCGCCAACCGCATGGAGGAGCTGATCACCTGCCGCCGCATTATGCGTCCGGCGTATCGCGCCGTCACCATCCACGGCCATTACATCCCCATGGAGGAGCGGACGGCACACCGCACCGATGTTCCCAACGTCTAACACCGCACAGAAGGCTCCCGGCCAGTTGAACTGGCCGGGAGCCTTTTTTCAGCGGATCTGTCCGTCGCCGGTGACGACGTATTTGTAGGTGCTCAGCTCGTCCAGCCCCATGGGGCCGCGGGCGTGGAGCTTCTGGGTGGAGATGCCCATCTCGCAGCCCAGACCGAACTCGCCGCCGTCGGTAAAGCGGGTGGAGACGTTGACATACACGGCGGCGCTGTCCACCTGCCGGGTGAACTGCCGGGCGGCGGCGCTGTCCTCCGTCACGATGCAGTCGCTGTGGTGGGTGGAGTGGGCGGCGATGTGGGCGATGGCATCGTCCAGACTGTCCACCACGGCCACGGCCAGGATGTAATCCAGAAACTCCGTGTCGAAGTCGGTGTCCGAGGCGGGGGTGCCGTCGATGATGGCGGCGGCGCGGCGGTCAAGCCGCAGCTCCACCGGGGTCTGCCCGGCGGCGATGCGGTCGTCCACCAGCGCACGGCGCAGCATGGGCAGGAATCTATCCGCCGCGGCGGCATGGACAAGGCAGACCTCCTCGGCGTTGCAGACGGAGGGGCGGCTGGTCTTGGCATTGGTGATGATCCGCACGGCCTTGTCCAGATCGGCGGCGGCATCCACATAGACGTGGCAGATGCCGGTGCCCGTTTCGATGCAGGGGACGGCGGCGTTCTCCACGCAGGCGCGGATCAGTCCCGCGCCGCCCCGGGGGATCAGCAGATCCACCAGACCGCGGGCCTGCATGATGTCGTTGGCGCTCTGGTGGGTGGTATCCTCCACGATGTTGACGATGTCAGGATCGCCGCCGGCGGCGGTGATGCCGTCCTTCAAAGCGTCCACGATGGCATGGCAGGAGCGGTAGGCCTCCTTACCGCTGCGGAGCATGCAGACGTTGCCGCTCTTCACGGTCAGCGCCGCTGCGTCCGACGTGACGTTGGGCCGGCTCTCATAGATGATGGCCACAAGGCCCAGCGGCACCTGCACCTTGGTGATGGTCATGCCGTTGGGGCGGGTGAACTGCGCCAGCGCACGGCCGGTGTGATCCGGCAGAGCCGCCGCGGCCCGGACGCCGTCTGCCATGGCGCGGACGCGGCTCTCGTCCAGCCGCAGGCGGTCCAGCATCACGGCGGAGATATGCCCCTCGGCGTCGGTCATGTCCTGCGCGTTGGCGGCGAGGATGGCGGGAATATGGGCCTCCAGCGCATCGGCCATGGCCAGCAGGAGGCGGTTTTTCTCCTCCGCCGGAGCGGCGCTCAGCGCGGGCCACGCGGCTTTGGTTTTCTGCAGAAGCTGGATGGTGGTCATTTCACGGCCCTCCCTGTGAGAAATCTGGTGCCGGCGGGCTTTCCCTCGGCGATGTCGTACAGCACCTCCGGCGCGGCGCCGTTGGCGATGACCATTTCGCAGCCGGCGGCGGTGGCGATGGCAGCGGCGCGCAGCTTCGTGACCATGCCGCCGGTGCCCAGACCGGTGCTGCTGTCCTCCGCCAGGGTGAAGAGGTCGTCGTCCACACGCTCCACCGTGGGGATCAGGCGAGCGTCGGGATGGTGGCGGGGATCCTTGTCGTACAGGCCGTCGATATCCGACAGCAGCACCAGCACATCCGCGCCGATGGCGGCGGCCACGATGGCCGACAGGGTGTCGTTCTCGCCGATGGTGTTCTCCACGCCGATCTCGTCGGTTGCCACGGCGTCGTTCTCGTTGATGACCGGCAGCGCCCCCAGCTCCAGCAGCCGGGTCAGGGTGTTGCGGACGTTGCGGCTGCGCTGCTCGCTTTTGATGTCCTCGCCGGTGAGCAGCAGCTGGGCCACGGTGTGGCTGTACTCCGTGAACAGCTTGTCATAGGTATACATCAGCTCGCACTGACCCACGGCGGCAGCTGCCTGCTTGCTGGGCATGTCCGCCGGGCGGCCCGGCAGCCCCAGTCTGCCCACGCCCATGCCGATGGCGCCGGAGGATACCAATATGATCTGGTGCCCCGCGTTTTTCAGGTCGCTGAGCACCTTGCACAGGTGCTCCATGCGGCGGATGTTCAGGCGCCCCGTGGCATGAGCCAGCGTGGAGGTGCCCACTTTTACAACGATACGCATACCGCTGCCCCCTTTCGGCCCGTCCGGGCCTGTGTTTTTGGACATTATAGGACAGGGCCGCAAAAATTGCAAGGGACGGCGGCGGAAGAAAATGTAAAAAATGTCTTGCAAATCCCCGGCGCATCTGGTATGATAGCAAGCAGTTAGAGGTATCTAACTAATTCAACTGAAGGAGGCGGCGTGTATGAGCGTTGTCATATTGGGTGGAAATGAGTGCATGGAGCGCCGCTATAAGGAGCTGTGCGGCGCATACCGGTGTCAGGCCAAGGTGCTGACGAAGCCGGCGGGCGGACTGAAGAACAAGCTGGGCCGGCCGGATCTGACGATCTTCTTCACCAACACCATGTCCCACAAGCTGGTGCAGGGCGCGCTCAGCGAGCTGAAGGGCAGCGGCACCATCATCGAGCGGTGCCACACCAGCTCTCTGTCGGCGCTGCGGGGTATTCTGGAGAAGTACGCGGCGCAGGAGGCGTAAGAAAAAAGTGCGGCGGGAGGCATCCACCTCCCGCCGCACTTTTTTGCGGCCTGCGCGGTGTTGCTTTTTGCGGAAAGTATGCTATAATGGCCGCAAAATTACCCAAGGAGGTCTGGCTATGAAAGCATTGCTCATCAACGGAAGTCCCCATGAGAGGGGCTGCACCTACACGGCGCTGGAGGAGCTGGCCCGGACGCTGGAGGCCGAGGGCATCGAGACGGAGATCGTACAGGCCGGGGCACGCACCACCCACGGCTGCATCGCCTGCGGCAAGTGCCGCGTTACCGGAAAGTGCGTGTTCGACGACGTGGTGAACGAGACGGCGCCCAAGCTGCTGGAGGCCGACGCGCTGGTCATCGGCGCGCCGGTGTACTACGCCTCCCCTGCCGGCGGCGCAGTGGCGTTCATGGACCGGCTGTTTTACAGCACCGGCATCCGGAACCTGACCATGAAGGTGGGCGCGTCGGTGGTATCCTGCCGCCGGGGCGGCAACACCGCCAGCTTCGACGTGCTGAACAAGTACTTCACCATCGCCGGCATGCCCATCGCCAGCAGCCAGTACTGGAACATGGTGTACGGCAATACGCCGGAGGAGGTGCGCCAGGACAAGGAGGGCCTCCAGACCATGCGGACGCTGGGCCGGAACATGGCGTTCCTGATGAAGTCCATCCAGCTGGGAAAGGCGCAGTACGGCCTGCCGGAAAAGGAACCGCCCATCGTCACCAGCTTTCACCACGAATAAAGCAGAAAAACAGGGTTGCTTTTTTCCGCCATCGGCGTAAAATGGCGGTACGCATTCTCTGAAAACGGAGGTATATTTCCATGACATATCAGGAGATTCTCAGCAACGCCCGCACCTGCATGGGCCCGTACTGCAAGTCCTGTCCCACCTGCAACGGACTGGCCTGCAAAAACACCGTGCCCGGCCCCGGTGCCAAGGGCATCGGCACCGGCTTCATCCGCAACTATCAGAAGTGGCAGGAGCTGTGCGTCAACATGGACACCATCTGCGAGAACAAGCCGGTGGACACGTCCTACGACTTCTTCGGCAAGAAGGTGGTGCTGCCGGTGTTTGCCGCGCCGGTGGGCGCCATGCAGCTGCACTACGGCGACAAGTACGACGATCTGACCTACAACGACATTCTGGTGACGGCCTGCGCCGACGCGGGCATCGCCGCCTTCACCGGCGACGGTACCAACCCCGCCGTCATTGAGGCCGCAGCGGAGGCTCTGAAGAAGAACCACGGCTGCGGCGTCCCCACGGTGAAGCCCTGGAACATGGCGCTGGTGCAGGAGAAGATGGCGCTGGTGAAGGCCGCCGATCCCATCGCCATCGCCATGGACATCGACGCGGCGGGCCTGCCGTTCCTGAAGAACCTGACGCCCCCCGCCGGCAGCAAGACGGTGGACGAGCTGCGGCAGATCGCGGAGCTGGCAGAGAAGCCCTTCATCCTCAAGGGCATCATGACGGTGAATGGTGCCAAAAAGGCGCTGGAGGCCGGTGCCAGCGGCATCGTGGTCAGCAACCACGGCGGCCGGGTGCTGGATCAGTGCCCCGCCACGGCGGAGGTGCTGCCCGCCATCGCCGACGCGGTGGGCGGTCAGATGACCATTCTGGTGGACGGCGGCATCCGCACCGGCATGGATGTGTTCAAGGCACTGGCGCTGGGCGCGGACGCCGTGCTCATCGGGCGTCCCTTCGTGAACATGGTGTACGGCGGCGGTGCCGAGGGCGTACAGGTCTATGTGGACAAGCTGCAGGCCGAGCTGGCCGACACCATGGCCATGTGCGGCGCACACTGCCTGGCCGACATCAAGCGCTCCATGCTGTTTGGCTATTGAGCCGGAGCGGCGCATCACACAGGAAACGGGAGCCGATGGCTCCCGTTCCTTTACAGAAGGAGTTTTTATGTACCGGGACATGACCAGAGGCAGCATCACCCGCAGCCTGCTGCTCTTTGCCCTGCCCATGATGGCGGGAAGCCTTCTGCAGCAATTATATAATGTGGCGGACACCCTCATCGTGGGGCGGGCGCTGGGCCGGGACGCTCTGGCGGCGGTAGGCTCGGCGTTCACGCTGATGACGTTCCTCACCTCCATCTTTCTGGGGCTGGCCATGGGCGCGGGAGCGCTGTTCGCCATCTGCATCGGACGGGGGGACATGGCGTCCCTGCGCCGGGCCGCCGCGCTGGCGCTCTGCCTCATCGGGGCGGTGACGGCGGTGCTGACGGGGCTGGTGTACGCTCTGCTCTCCCCCGTCCTGCGGTTTCTGCAGATACCGGAAGCGCTGCTGGGCGACATGGGCGGCTATCTGCGCATCATCTTCGCGGGGCTGACGGCTACGTTTCTGTACAACTACTTCGCCTGCCTGCTGCGTTCGGCGGGCAACTCCGCCGCGCCGCTGTGGTTTCTGGGCGGCGCAGCCCTGCTGAACGTGGGGCTGGACCTGCTGTTCGTGCTGGTGTGCCGGTGGGGCGTATCCGGCGTGGCGGCGGCCACGGTCATCGCCCAGTACACCGCCGGTCTGGGGCTGGCGGTATACGCCCTGCGGCGGTGCCGGGAGCTGCTGCCCCGGCGGGAGGATTTCCGCTTCGACCGGCGCACCCTCCGGGAGCTGCTGGACCTGTCCCTCCTGACCTGTGTGCAGCAGTCGGCCATGAATTTCGGCATCCTGTTGGTGCAGCGTCTGGTGGACAGCTTCGGACCGGTTGTCATGGCGGCGTTTGCCGCCGCCGTGAAGATCGACGCCTTCGCCTACCTGCCGGTGCAGGAATTCGGCAACGCCTTTTCCACCTTTGCGGCCCAGAACTACGGTGCCGGGCAGCCGGAGCGTCTGCGGCAGGGACTGCGGCACGCCACGGCGGTGAGCGCCGCCTTCTCCTGCGCCGTGGCAGCGCTGGTGGTGCTGTTCGCCCGTCCGCTGATGGGACTTTTCGTGCAGGCGGGCGAGACGGAGGTCATCGCCGCCGGCGTCCTCTATCTTCGCATCGAGGGAGCGTTCTACGCCGGGATCGGCTGCCTGTTCCTGCTGTACGGCTTCTACCGCGCCGTGCAGCGGCCCGGCATGAGCGTGGTGCTGACGGTGATCTCCCTGGGCACCCGTGTGGCGCTGGCCTACGCGCTGGCGGGGCCGGTGGGCGAGGCGGGCATCTGGGCAGCCATCCCCATTGGATGGCTGCTGGCGGACATCGCCGGCTACGGCTACTACCTGCGGCACCGGACGGCGCTGCTGACACCAAAAACGTAAAAAAAGAGACGTATGCCGCGGCATACGTCTCTTTTTTACAGCAGTGCGGGGATGTCCCGGAGGTCCTCCACGGTGACGTCCACGCTGTCGTTGGCAGGCGCAGCGCCGGGGCGGCGGTAGTAGACGGTCCTGAGACCGTATCCCCTGCCGCCGGCCATGTCGGAGGTCAGGGAGTCCCCGATGATGGCGGCGTCCTGCGGAGCGATGGGCATCCCGCGGCCCTCGTTGACCTCCCGGAAGGCGGCGTCGAAGAACACCGGGGACGGCTTGGATGCCCCGATGCGTTCGGAGATGAAGAAGTAGTTGAAGCAGTCCCTCATGCCCGCCAGCGCCAGCCGGTGCAGCTGCTGCTCGTAGGGACCGTTGCTGGCGGCGGCCAGCAGATACCGGCCGCGCAGGGCCTCCAGCAGCTCATGGGCGCCGGGCACGGGGATGGCGCTCTCGTGGAGGGCGGCGCGGAAGTATTTCTCAAACACCGGGCCGTCGAAATCCACGCCCAGCCCGGCGAACACGTTGTTCCAGCGGATCTTCTCCAGCTCCGGGAACGTCAGGGTGCCCTCCTCGATCTGCCGCCAGAGCTTGTTGTTCTCCCGGTGGAACACGTCGTACATCCACGGCTCGTAGGGCCGCAGGCCGAAGTGGGCAAAGCCCTCCTCCATGGTCTGGCGGATGTAGGCGTCGAAGTCCAGCAGGGTGTTGTCGATGTCGATCAGGATCAGTTTCATAGGCGGCTCCTCTCGTTTGCTGCACCCAGCATACCACATCCGGCACGTTGGTGCAACCGGCAGATGAAAATTTCAAAATGCGGCACATGAGCGGGCGAAAAATCCGCCATTTTTTCCGTATGGGGATACATTATGCACAATCTGCCCTGGTTTTTCCGGAGGAAAATCTGTTGGTAAATATGCTTGCTTTGCCCCGTAGGCGGTGTTATACTCTGCTCTTGCAGCCCTGTGAAAGCTGTGTTATATATTATGTAGAAGATCCGGGTGCCGGAGGTTGGGAGGTACAGTATGAAAAAAGTCGAGATGACCAGCGGCTCTCTGTGGAAAAATATCCTGCTGTTCAGCCTGCCGCTGATGCTGACGCAGGTGCTGGAGGTGCTGTTCAACCTCAGCGATGTGGCCATCGCCGGCAAATACGCCTACAACACCTATGTCGCCCTGGGCGCCGTCGGCTCCACCACCACGCTGGTATCCCTGTTCACCGGCCTGCTTATCGGCATAGGTGCCGGCGTCAACGTGTCCGTGGCCCGCTGGCTGGGCATCGGCGACGACGAGAACGTGGAGCGCACCACCCACTCCTCCCTGCTGATCTGTCTGGGCGCGGGCATACTGGTGTGCGTGATCTGTCTGTTCTTTGCCGAGCCGATGCTGCGGCTGTTGAACACAAAGGAGGAGTTCCTCCCCGGCGCCGTGCTGTACCTGCGCATCTACGCGCTGGGTCTGCCGGGCATGGGCATCTACAACTGCGGCAACGGCATCCTCAGCGCCACCGGCGATACCAAGCGCCCGCTGATCTATCTGTCTGTGGCCGGTGTGCTGAACGTCATCCTGAATCTGGTGTTCGTCATCGGCTGCCGTATGTCCGCCGAGGGCGTGGCCATCGCCAGCGCCATCGCGCAGTGGGTGTCGGCCATTCTCATCTTTGTCCACCTGCTGCGGCGGACGGATGCCTGCCGTCTGGACGTGCGGAAGCTGCGCATCCACAAAATGGCGGCCAAACGCATCCTGATGATCGGCATCCCCTCCGGCCTGCAGAACGCCATCTTCGCCGTGGCCAACCTGTTCGTGCAGGCGGGCCTGAACTCCTTTGACGAGATCACCGTCTCCGGCGCGGCGGCTGCCGCCAACGCCGATACGCTGGTGTTCAACATGATGGCGGCGTTCTATACCGCCTGCGCCAGCTTCGTCAGCCGCAACTGGGGCGCAGGCCGCAAGGAGCGCATCCTCAAGAGCTACTTTATCAGCATGCTGTACGCCTTCCTCACCGGCGCTATATTCGGCGGACTGATGCTGCTGTTCGGACGGCAGTTCCTGGGGCTGTTCGCCGACAAGCCGGAGGTCATCGACGCCGGTATGGACCGGCTGCGGATCATGGCCTTCTCCTACGGCATCGGCGCGCTGATGGACGCCAGCATCGCCGCCTCCCGGGGCATCGGCAAGAGCATCGCCCCCACCGTCATGGTCATCATGGGCTCCTGCGTGTTCCGCGTGGTGTGGATCTACACGGTGTTCGCCTACTTCCACACCGTGCCGTCGCTGTACCTGCTGTACATTTTCTCGTGGGTCATCACCGGCATCGCGGAGTACCTCTACTTCCGTGCCAGCTACAAAAAGAGCATCGTGGCCGCACAGATGTGGTAAAAAAAGACAAAAAAATGACCGGCTCACGCCGGTCATTTTTTGCTCTCTGCGTCAGCCGATGGTGACGCTGGTGTTCTTGGGCAGCTGCTTCTTGGCCTCCTTGGGGATGGACAGCTGCAGGATGCCGTTTTCAAACTTTGCAGTCACATCCTCCGGCTCCACGCCCTCGCCCACATAGAACGTGCGGCTGCAGGCGCCGGCATAGCGCTCCTGACGGATGTACTTGCCCTTCTTGTCGGACTGGTCCTTATCCAGGCCCTTGGCGGCCTGAATGGTCAGGTAGCCGTTCTTCAGCTCCACATTCACCTCGTCCTTGGTGAAGCCCGGCAGGTCAACATCCAGCTCATAGGTGCTCTCCGTCTCGCGGACATCGGTCTTCATCAGGTTCTTGGCGTGCTTGCCGTACAGAGGATCGCGGCCCTGGGGCACCATCATGCCAAAAGGATCGGAAAAGAAATCATCAAACAGGTTCTCACCAAAAATGCTGGGCAACATATGTCATACCTCCATTCGTACTGCGGCGCGCCGAGGTGCGCCGTCTCTACATTACCCTCATTGTATCAACATTTCCGAACCTCTCCGAGGGGCCTCTTTCGCTCCCCTCTCTCAAGGTTCGGCTTTATTATAACGCCGATTTTAGCACTGTCAATAGGCGAGTGCTAATGTTCACAAAAGAAGCACAGTCTGTTCACAAAATATGCAATAAGTTCCCATTAGGGCCGTCGTTCAGGGAAAGTTTATACATTTCCGCCATATTGGCATTTGACTTTGCGCGGCGGCGCGGCTATAATGATTTGCAAAATATGTCAACAAGGAGATGACGGGATGAAAGAGGTCAAGACCCCAAAGAAGCCTTTGTTCTACTATTATATGGTGGCGCTGCTGGTGCTGCTGCTGTTCAACTTCCTTGCCATGCCGCTGATCGCGCAGCATCAGGTGGAGGAGGTGGACTACGGCACGTTCATGACCATGACCGAGGAGCAGGAGATCGGTCAGGTGGAGATCGAGTCCAACCAGATCCTGTTCACCAACAAGGATGGCAGCAAGGTCTATAAGACCGGCGTGCTGGACGATCCCGATCTGGTGGAGCGGCTCCACGCGTCCGGCGCGGAGTTTGCCAGCGAGATCGTGGAGCAGATGTCCCCGTTCCTGAACATTCTGCTGACGTGGGTGCTGCCGGTGGTGCTGTTCATCGGCATCGGCCAGTACATGGCCAAGAAGCTGACGGACAAGGCCGGAGGCGGCGCCGGCTCCATGATGTTCGGCATGGGCAAGTCCAACGCCAAGATCTACGTCCAGTCCACGGAGGGCATCCGCTTTGCCGATGTGGCCGGCGAGGACGAGGCCAAGGAGAATCTGCAGGAGGTGGTCAACTACCTCCACGACCCCAGCAAGTATCAGGAGATCGGCGCGTCCATGCCCAAGGGCATCCTGCTTGTCGGCCCTCCGGGCACCGGCAAGACCATGCTGGCCAAGGCCGTGGCCGGCGAGTCCAACGTGCCCTTCTTCTCCATCTCCGGCTCGGAGTTCGTGGAGATGTTCGTGGGCATGGGCGCATCCAAGGTGCGCGACCTGTTCAATCAGGCCAAGGAGAAGGCCCCCTGCATCGTGTTCATCGACGAGATCGACGCCATCGGCCAGAAGCGCAGCGGCGGTCAGTACGGCGGCAACGACGAGCGTGAGCAGACCCTGAACCAGCTCCTGACGGAGATGGACGGCTTTGAGGGCAACAACGGCGTCATTATTCTGGCGGCCACCAACCGCCCCGAGTCCCTTGACCCGGCACTGACCCGCCCCGGCCGCTTCGACCGCCGGGTGCCGGTGGAGCTGCCCGACCTGCTGGGCCGCGAGGCCATTCTGAAGGTGCACGCCAAGAAGATCAAGGTGGCCGAGGATGTGGACTTCAGCAAGATCGCCCGCATGGCCTCCGGCGCCAGCGGCGCGGAGCTGGCCAATATCGTCAACGAGGCGGCGCTGCGGGCCGTCCGTGACGGCCGCCGCTTCGCCACCCAGGCGGATCTGGAGGAGAGCATCGAGGTGGTCATTGCCGGCTACCAGAAGAAGAACGCCATCATGACCGACCACGAGAAGAAGATCGTGTCCTATCACGAGATCGGCCACGCTCTGGTGGCGGCCCTGCAGACTCACTCCGCCCCCGTGCAGAAGATCACCATCGTCCCCCGCACCTCCGGTGCACTGGGCTACACCATGCAGGTGGAGGAGGGCAACCACTATCTCTTGACCAAGGAGGAGATCGAGAACAAGATCGCCACCTTTACCGGCGGCCGCGCCGCCGAGGAGGTGGTGTTCGGCTCCGTCACCACCGGCGCCTCCAACGATATCGAGCAGGCCACCAAGCTGGCCCGGGCCATGATCACCCGCTATGGCATGAGCGACGAGTTCGGCATGGTGGCGCTGGAGACCGTCACCAACCAGTATCTGGGCGGCGACGCCTCTCTGGCCTGCTCCGCCGAGACACAGACGAAGATCGACCAGCAGGTGGTGGCACTGGTGCAGAAGCAGCACGACAAAGCGGTCAGTCTCCTGACGGGCAACCGGGAGAAGCTGGATCAGCTGGCCGCGTACCTCTACGAAAAGGAGACCATCACCGGCGAGGAGTTCATGCACATCCTCAACGGCTGACGGAGAAAGGAGGGCCTATGGCCCGCACCATCGAGATCACCGATTTTGCCGCGCCGGAGCTGGACGTCTACGCCCGGGCCACGGAGAACCAGCTGGTGAACCGTGCCGACCCGTCCAACGCGCTGTTCATCGCCGAAAGCCCGCTGGTCATCGGACGGGCGCTGGACGCGGGCTGTGTGCCGGTGTCCTTCCTGATGGAGCCGCAGCACATCGCCGGCAAGGGCGCGGACATCCTGCGCCGCTGTGACCTGGATATCCCCGTGTACACCGCACCGCTGGACGTGCTGATGCAGCTCACCGGCTTCCACCTGACACGGGGGATGCTGTGCGCCATGCGGCGGCCTCCCCTGCCCTCCGTGGCGGAGGTGTGCGCCGGGGCGCGGCGCATCGCCGTGCTGGAAAATGTGATGAACCCCACCAATGTGGGGGCCATCTTCCGGTGCGCGGCGGCGCTGGGCATGGACGCGGTGCTGCTGACCCGGCAGGGCAGCGACCCGCTGTACCGGCGGGCGTCCCGGGTCAGCATGGGCAACGTGTTTCTGGTGCCGTGGACATACCTGCCGGAGGAGGGCGACTGGACGGAGACGCTGCACGCGCTGGGTTTTACCACGGCGGCCATGGCCCTGCGGCAGGATTCCCTGCGGCTGGACGACCCCCGGCTCCTGAAAGCGGAAAAGCTGGCCGTGGTGCTGGGCACCGAGGGCGACGGGCTGGCGGACGGCACCATCGCCCAGTGCGACTACACGGTGATGATCCCCATGACCCACGGAGTGGACAGCCTGAATGTGGCAGCGGCCAGCGCCGTGGCCTTCTACCAGCTGGGGCTGCAGTGCCGCGAAGAAATGTAAAAAAGAGTCCCGCAGCCGGCGGCTGTGGGACTCTTTTTGTCTGTATCAGAATATGACCACCAGCAGCATCTTGAACTGCTCCTGTCCGTACACCGCGTGGGGGTGGCCCGCCGGCATGACGATGGACTCGCCCTCGTGCAGCAGATACTGTACGCCGTCGATGGTGATGCGGCCCGTGCCGTCCAGACAGGTAACGAAGGCGTCGCCGCCGGAGGCGTGGGTGCTGATCTCCTCGTCCTTGTCGAAGGCGAACAGGGTGACGCTGACGGCGTCGTTCTGGGCCAGCGTCTTGCTGACCACCTGCCCGGGCTGATAGGCCACCTGCTCCTTCAGGGTAAGGACAACGGCCTTGTCGATGTTCTTCATGGGCTCTTTCATGGGGGTGCTCCTTTCCATAGCTGACGTGTGAAAACAACTCTCCCTTTCGGGAGAGTTGTTTTATGTCGGGATTTACAGGCCCAGCGCCGCCTTGAGGGCGTCCACGCGGTCGGTCTTTTCCCATGCCACGCCCAGCTCCTCGCGGCCCATGTGGCCGTAGGCCGCCAGCTGGCGGTAGATGGGCTTGCGCAGGTCCAGATCGCGGATGATGGCGGTGGGGCGCAGGTCAAAGACCTTCTCCACAGCGGCCTCCAGCTTGTCGTCGGAGACGACGCCGGTGCCGAAGGTCTCCACCAGCACGCTGACGGGACGGGCCACGCCGATGGCGTAGGCCAGCTGGATCTGGCACTTCTTGGCCAGACCGGCGGCCACCACGTTCTTGGCCACCCAGCGGGCGGCGTAGGCGGCGGAACGGTCCACCTTGGTGGGGTCCTTGCCGGAGAAGGCGCCGCCGCCGTGGGGGGCGCTGCCGCCGTAGGTATCCACAATGATCTTGCGGCCGGTGAGGCCGGTATCGGCGGCGGGGCCGCCGTTGACGAAGCGGCCAGTGGGGTTGACGTAGATCTTCGTCTCGCCGTCCAGCAGCCGGGCGGGAACGGTGGGCTTGATGACCAGCTCGATCATGTCCTTGCGGATCTGCTCCAGAGAGACATCGGGGCTGTGCTGGGTGGACAGCACCACGGTGTCCACGCGGACGGGCTTGCCGTTGTCGTCATACTCTACGGTGATCTGGGTCTTGCCGTCGGGACGCAGATAGTCCACCAGACCCTGCTTGCGCACGTCGGTCAGGCGCTTGGCCATCTTGTGGGCGATGGAGATGGCCAGCGGCATCAGCTCCGGTGTCTCGTCGCAGGCGTAGCCGAACATCATACCCTGGTCGCCGGCGCCGTTGTCCAGCTCGCTCTCGCCCTTGGCCTTGGCCTCGTAGCTCTTGTCCACGCCCAGCGCGATGTCGCCGGACTGCTCGTCGATGTTGGTGATGACGGCGCAGGTGTTGCCGTCGAAGCCGTACTGGGAGCGGTCATAGCCGATGTCCAGCACCACCTGGCGGGCGATCTTGGGGATATCCACATAGCAGCTGGTGGTGATCTCACCCATGATGTGGATGAGGCCGGTGGAGGCGCAGGTCTCGCAGGCCACGCGGCCGTTGGGATCCTGCTCGAAGATGGCGTCCAGCACCGCGTCGGAGATCTGGTCGCAGATCTTGTCGGGATGCCCCTCGGTAACGGATTCAGAAGTGAACAGATGTCTTGCCATGATGATTTTTCTCCTTTCTGTTGGGAAACGCAATAAAAAAGCGCCCTGCCGAACCGACAGAGTGCTGAAGCTTTGCTGCCTTCCCTCATCTTTCGATTCGTTCGCCGGATTTGGCACCTTGTAAAAACAGGTTGCCGTGGCTTCATTGGGCCGGTCCCTCCGCCACTCTTGATAAGGTATTCACTTGTAGCGTCTATTTTAGCACATATTTTGCGGCTGTCAATAGGTTTTCCCCCAAAATTGCAAATAATTCACTTTGCAGAAACATTTCCATTGTTTAAAAAAATGACATGACTTTTTGCGTTTGCTGCGTTACAATAGCACCACTTGAATATACAGGAGGACGTTCCCCTTGAAAAAGCTCTATGACGGGGTGCAGCGCTTCTGCGCCGCCCACCCCCGGTTCGGTATCCCCAATCTGATGCGCGTCATCGTCATCGGCACCGCAGCGGTGTATATCCTGTCCATGCTGACGGCGGCCGCCGACCCCACCGCGCTGGACTTTCTGACCTTCAACCTCAACGGCCTGCTCCACGGCGAGATCTGGCGCATCGTGACGTTCATCTTCTACCCCAGCGCCAGCTCCCCGTTCTGGATGCTGATCAGCCTGTACTTCTACTACTGGATCGGCTCCACGCTGGAGCGGCAGTGGGGCACCGCCAAGTTCAACCTCTACTATTTCAGCGGCGTGCTGCTGACGGTGCTGGGCACGGTGCTGGCCAGCGTCATCACCGGCAACAGCTATATCACCGTGGCGGGCACCACCTATGTGAACCTGTCCATGTTCTTCGCCTTCGCCATGCTGTTCCCGGACACCACGGTGCTGTTCATGTTCTTCATCCCGGTAAAGATGAAATGGCTGGCCTATCTGGACGGCGCACTGTTCGCCTTTGACATCATCCGCTCCATCGGTGCCCATAACTGGGCGGGCGTGGTGCTGCCGGTGGTGGCGCTGCTGAACTTCGCCGTGTTCATCTGGCCGGAGGTACACTATCTGGCCGCCCGCACCACGAGGCAGTACAGCCCCAAGACCGTACAGTACAAGCAGGCGGTAAAGCAGCAGGAGAAGGAAAAGGGCTACCACCACAAGTGCGCCGTGTGCGGCCGCACCGACACGGACTACCCCGACCTGCAGTTCCGCTACTGCAGCAAGTGCGCGGGCTACCACTGCTTCTGCCAGGATCACATCTTCAACCACGTCCACTTCACCGAGGAATAAGCGATGCGCAAAGCTCCCTCCAGCCGTTTGGCCGGAGGGAGCTTTTTTCTTATTCACGCTCCGCCGCGCCGCTGACGATGTGGTAGTAGGCGTTGGACGTCAGCTTATACGCCAGCGTGTACAGCAGGGCGAAGGCAACATAGCTGACCACGGTGGTGCCGATGAGCAGCGGGGTGTTGCTCAGGTTGAACAGCAGCAGGAGCTTGTGGATGAAGGGGAAGGCAAAGCACAGGTGGACGCCGGACAGGGCCATGGGCAGGAAGAACACGGTCAGCAGCTGGGAGTTGATGCTGCGGCGGATGTCCCTTTTCGTCATGCCCACCTTCTGCATGATGTCGAAGCGGCTCTGGTCCTCATAGCCCTCGCAGATCTGCTTGTAGTAGATGATGGACACGGCGGCCAGCAGGAACACCACGCTGAGCATAATGCCCAGGAAGAACAGACCGCCGTATGTGCCGTAGAAATCGCTGCGGTTGGCGGCCAGAGACTCCATCTCCCAGCCGGTGGCGATATCGCTGACCACCGTGGCATCGTACAGCGCCCACTCCACCGCGTCAGTCAGGTTCTGCGGATCTCGGACGCCCTGCCGGTAGGAGTCGTCGCCGAACTGCTTCTCGTCGGGCAGGTCGCTGTCAAAGCCGCAGTACCAGCGAAGCTGCACATCCACCGCGCCTGCGGCCATGACCTCCGCCATCGCGCGGACGGCGCTGTCAAAATCCGGCACCACCACGAACAGAGACGGTGTAACGTCTGCCGCCGCAGCACCGTTGACCGGGCAGGCATCCAGCTGCGCCTTGACGCGCCATGCAGCGCTGCCCATGGCGAATTGCGGCGCTGTAAAGGACATTCGGTTGCCATAGACGAATGCCTCACGCTCCGCCAGCGTCAGCGACGTGCCCATCAGGGCGTTATAGTCCGACAGAGACAGCAGCGTCACGCGGGTGGCGGCATCTATCCTGCCGTCCGCCACCGGCGCGGGACACAGCGTCCCCTCCGGCGTCAGGTCACCGTAGACGTAGGCGGCGCGGTAGTCCTGGACGTTTTCCACGGAGGAGCCAACGGACGATGCCGCATCCGTCACCGCGGCGCGCAGCGCGGTAAGATTCTCCTCAGTCATGCGGTTCACATCGCCGCCGAAATAGCACTCCACGTTGATGTCCCGGGCGTAACGCTGATGCAGGGCATCCTCCACGCCATAGTACAGACAGGTGGTGGAGGACAGCATCACCAGCACCATGGTGGCCAGCACGCAGATGCTGGCGAGGCCCGCGCCGTTGCGCTTCATGCGGTAGGCCATGGAGGACACAGACACGAAGTGGCTGGGCCGGTAGTAATAGCGAGGGTTTTTCTGGAGGGCGCGGCACAGCGCCACAGATCCGGAAATGAACAGCAGATAGGTGCCGGCAATGACCATGAGCACCGCCGTAAAGAACCACAGCAGCGCCTCCAGCGGCTCACGGATGGACACGGCCAGCCAGTAGGCGCCGCCCAGCAGGGCAAGGGCCAGCACCGCCAGCAGCCATCTGGCCCGGGGCGGCTTTTCGCCCACGGACTCGCTGTGCAGCAGCGCCACGGCGCTGACGCGGTGCAGCTGCCACAGGGAATGCAGGAAGATCAGACCGTGGACGGCGGCGAACAGCACCTGCGTCACCAGCAGCGACTTGATGTTCACCGTGAACGTATAGCTGATCTGGCTGCGGAGAAGGTTCATCAGCCCCAGCTCCGCCAGCTTGGACAGCGCCACGCCCAGCGCAAGGCCGACGACGGTGGTGCCCGCGTAGGTCAGCAGCGTCTCCCACAGCAGGATGCGGGCGATGTTGCCCTTGCCCATACCCAGCACGTTGTACAGGCCGAACTCCCGGCTGCGGCGGCGGATGAGGAACGAATGGGTGTAAAAGAGGAAGATCAGGGCGAAAAAGGCGATGACCACGCTGCCAAGGCTCATGATAAGGGCGGTGCTGCGTCCGCCGGACATCTGGGGCAGCAGTGTGGACACCGACAGGCCCATAAGGATGTAGAACATGGCGGTGACGCCGGTGCAGGTCAGCAGGTACGGCAGGTACAGCCGGCGGTTCTGCTTCATGCCCGTCCACGCCAGACGGGGGTAAAATCCACGGTTCATTGCGCGTCACCGCCTGCCTGCAGCATGGTCAGCGTATCGGAGATCATCTGATAGAACCCAGCATCGCTGGCATCACCGCGATAGAGCTGGTGGAACACCTGACCGTCCTTGATGAACAGCACCCGTCCGGCACGGCTGGCGGCCTTGACGGAGTGGGTGACCATAAGGATGGTCTGGCCCCGCCGGTTCACATCGCCGAACAGCGTCAGCAGCTCGTCGGTGGAGCGGGAATCCAGGGCGCCGGTAGGCTCATCGGCCAGCAGAAGCCGGGGCTGGGTGATGAGGGCGCGGGCCACGGCGGCCCGCTGCTTCTGGCCGCCGGACACCTCGTAGGGGTATTTCTTCAGCAGCTCCGTGATGCCCAGCTGCTCCGCCAGCGGACGCAGGCGGTCACGCATCTCGGAATAGGGCTTCCCCGCCAGCACCAGCGGCAGATAGATGTTGTCCTCCAGCGAGAAGGTGTCCAGCAGGTTGAACTCCTGGAACACGAAGCCCAGATGGTCCCGGCGGAACGCGGCGGCGTCCGCCTCCTTCACGGCGGACAGGTCACGGCCGTCCAGCCGCACCGTGCCGGCGGTGGGGGTATCCAGCGCGGCAAGGATGTTCAGCAGCGTGGTCTTGCCGCTGCCGGACTCGCCCATGATGGCCACATATTCGCCCTGCTCCACCGTGAACTCCACGTTATGCAGGGCCTCCACGCGGCTGCCGCCGAAGCGGGTGGTATACACCTTACGCAGACCGCTGACTTCCAGAATCGACATAAAAAAACGACCTCCTTTTGTTTGCAGGTCACAGTATAGCAGGGGCGGGAAACGGCTGCCATACGGTCAGCTTACATTTCCCGCCCTCATTCTAACAGAATTGTAAGATTTCACTCCAGCGGGCCGGTGCGGCGGCTGAGCTCCAGCCGGATGACCGTCCCCTCCCCCACCGCGGACGCGGCGGTGATGGTGTGGCCCAGATCCCGGCAGATGCGGCGGCACAGGTACAGGCCGATGCCGCTGGCCTGCCGGTGCGTCCGGCCGTTATGGCCGGTGTAGCCCCGGTCGAAGATCCGGGGCAGATCCTCCGGCGCGATGCCAATGCCGGTGTCCCGGATGCACAGGGTGGCGGGCTGCTCCGCGTCGATGGTGATGCTGCCGCCCTCCGGTGTGTATTTCAGGGCGTTGGACAGCACCTGCTCCACCACAAAGCCCAGCCACTTCTCGTCCGTCACCGCCGTCAGCCCCACCGGCTGATAGTGCAGCGTCAGCCGGCGGTCGATGAACTCCCCGGCGAATTTCCGCAGGCTCTGGCGGATCACATCGTCCACATCGCAGGCGCAGATGACATAGTCGCTGGTGCCCTCGTCCAGACGCAGATACATCAGCACCATGTCCACATACTGTTCGATGCGCAGCAGCTGGCTCATCAGCTTCCGCCCGTTGGGCGTGTCGTCCAGCTGGAGGGTCAGGCGCATGGCGGCGATGGGCGTCTTGATCTGGTGGACCCATGCGGTGTAGTAGTCCACCATCTCCCGGTGGCGGGCGGTGTTGGCCGTCTCCCGCTCCGATGCGGCGCGGCGCAGCGCCTCGATGGCGGCCATGCAGTCCGCCTCGCCGATGGCCTCCGGGGCGGGCAGGGCCAGCAGCATGGCGTTGGCCGCCGTCCGCAGCTCCGCCATCCGCCGATGACGGCGGCAGGTGCAGGCATAGTCCCACGCCGCCGCAGCGCCGCATACCAGCAGGCACAGCGCCGCCGGATAGGCCACCGCCGCCAGCGGCAGCCGGTACAGTGCAAAGCTGCCCGCCAGCAGCGCGCAGCACAGCAGAAAGACAACCATCGCCAGCCGGTGCTGGCGGAGATAACGCCGAAAAAGTTCCATATTGCTCCTTATTCCACCAGATAGCCCACGCCGTGGCGGGTGGTGATAAAGTCCTCCAGTCCCGCCGAGGCCAGCTTCCGGCGCAGGCGGTTGACATTGACCGTCAGGGTGTTCTCGTCCACGAAGCTGTCCGTCTCCCACAGGGTCTGCATCAGCTTCTCCCGGCTGACCACCTGCCCCGCCCGCTCCATCAGGCACAGCAGGATGCGGTACTCGTTCTTCGTCAGGTCGACGGCGGCGCCGCCGTACTCCAGCTTCTGTATATCGGTGCGCAGGCGGGCGCCCCGGCACACCGGCACCGGCGGCTGTACCGTGAAGTCGTAGGCCCGGCGCAGCAGCGCCTGCACCTTGGCCATCAGTACATTCCGGTCAAAGGGCTTGGCGATGAAGTCGTCGGCGCCCATGTTCATGGCCATGACGATGTTCATATTGTCCGCCGCCGAGGACAGGAAGATAATGGGCACACGGCTGCTTTTCCGGATCTGGCGGCACCAGTGATAGCCGTCGAAAAACGGCAGGGAGATGTCCAGCAGGATCAGGTGCGGGTCGTAGGCCGCCGCCTCCTCCGCCACGCGGCGGAAATCCGTGACGCAGCGCGCCTCCAGCGCCCAGGATCCCGCCTGCTCACAGACGGCCTGCGCGATGGCGGCGTCATCCTCCACGATGAAAATACGGTACATGGCTCCCCCTCCCTCTCTGCAGCTATGATAGCACACAGGCGCGCCGGTGGCAAGCCGCCGGAGTTTAGGACTTTTTTAATTTTCCCCTTGACAGGGAACTGTATCATCCGTATAATACAGTTAACATCCGTATTACACGAGTAATACAGTTCACAGAGAGGAGGTGCGGCGCGTGATCTCATTCCAGGCGTTCCGTCAGACGGACGGCACGCCCATCTATCTCCAGATCATCCGCTATATCCAGCAGGGGCTGGCGGCGGGCACCATACGGGACGGCGACGAGCTGCCCTCCCGGCGGGTGCTGTCGTCGCTGCTGGCGGTGAACCCCAACACGGTGCAGAAGGCCTTCCGCCTGCTGGAAGACGAGGGACTGGTCACATCCCGTGCCGGGGCCAAGAGCTATATTCAGGCCGCGCCGGAGCAGATCGCCGTCCTGCGGCGGGAGCTGCTGGAAACGGAGCTGCAGACCATGGTGGACGCGGCCCGGCGCATGGGTCTGACCCGGGAGGAGGCCCATCGTCTGCTGGACACACTGTATGACAAGGAGGGAACGGACGCATGAGAAAGCATCTATCCGTGCTGGCGCTGGCGGCGCGCGGCACCGTATGCAAAGTCATTGCCGTCACGCTGCTGGCAGCGGTGCTGGCCGGCGCACTGCTGTGGCTGGTGCCGGCGTATGAGGATCGCGTCGTCTACGCCCACGAGGACGGCAGCGTAACGTCAGAGTACTACCCCAGCGATTTCAAGTACCTGCCGGCCAAGACCGGCGCGGCGGCCGTCTGCGCCGTGGGCTTCGCCGCCCTGCTGGCGGTGCTGAGCCTCAACGGCTGCGGCTACGGAGCCAAGACCGGCCTGACCGTGCGGCGGCTGCGGATCGGCGAGGACAGCCTCTGCCTGTGGTGGTCGCTGTATAACGCCGTGTGCGTCCTGTTTTACTGGGCGGTGATGGCGGCGGTGTGCGTCGCGGTGGTAAAGCTGCGCATCGACACCGTGCAGATGCCCTACGGCAGCTATACGCCGGGGCCGCAGACGCTGCTGCTGACCGTGTATTCGGGCGCCTTCCTGCACCACCTGCTGCCCCTGCGGGACGCCGCCGTGTGGCTGGAAAACCTGCTGCTGACGGCGCTGTGCGCCGTGTCGGCCGCCCGGTTCTCCCACGCCCAGCGCCGGGGCAGCTTCAGCATCGCCCCCTTCATCGCGCTGGCGCTGACCGTGGGCAGCTTTTTCTTCCGGATGGGCTCCAGCACCACCATTCTGCTGTGCATGGTCACGGCGGCGGCGCTGGGCATCACCATGACGCAGTTTCTGAAAGGAGAGACGGACGATGACGCAAAAACGGACTTCCGCACTGCGCAGGACGCTTGAGCGCATCCTGCCTCCCAACGTACCGGCGGACACCATGTACGGCATCATCATCGGCAGCCTGGGTCTGGGCGCCCTTGTGTCCGCCATCGACTTCACCGTCCGCTACAGCAGCGTCTACCGGGGCCTGTTTTACTGGGACGGACGGCTGATGGACACGGCGCTGATGAACCACTTCTCCGCCTATGCGGAATCGGTGGTCATCGTGTTCGGCGTGGTGGTGCTGCTGGCGCTGCTGTCCGCCGTGATGCTGTACAGCTCCTACTATCTGGGTGGACGCAGCATCTACCTGATGCGCCGCCTGCCTGACGGGCGGCAGACCCTGCGGCGGCAGGTGTGGACGGCGCCGCTGCTGTGGGCCGCGTACGCCGCGGCGCTGTGCGCGCTGGTGCTGGCCCTGTGCTACGGGGCGTGGTACTGCATCACCCCCGACCAGTGCCTGCCCACGGCGGAGAACGTCCAGCGGGTCATGAACGCCATCGCGGCGTCGCCCTATTCCAGCTAAGGAGGGAACGCATATGCTTGAGATCAACCATGTCAGCAAGAAATACGGCGCCAGGGAGGCGCTGCGCGACGTATCCCTGACGCTGCCCCGCGGGCAGATCGTGGGGCTGTTCGGTGAGAACGGCGCGGGCAAGACCACGCTGATGAAGTGCGTGCTGGGTCTTGTAAAGCACGAGGGCGCGGTGACGCTGGACGGCGCGGCCATCGACCGCACCAATATCGACCGGCTCAGCTTCGCCACCTGCGAGCATTCCTTCTTCCCCGCCCTGACGCCGGCGGCCCACCGGGACTTCTGCGCCGCCCACTTCCCCCGGTTCAACAGCAGGCGGTTCCAGAGCCTGATGGAGTTCTTCTCCCTGCCCATGGACAAGAAGCTGCGCAGCTTCTCCGCCGGCATGCAGAACCAGTTCGAGGTCATCATGTCCCTGTCCCAGGGCGCGGACTATATCCTGATGGACGAACCCTTCGCCGGCAACGACATCTTCAACCGGGAGGACTTCTACAAGGTGCTGCTGGGCATCCTGACGGAGCAGGAGACGGTGCTGCTGAGCACCCACCTCATCGAGGAGGTGAAGGACTGCATCTCCCGGGCGGTGCTGATCCGGGAGGGTGCCATCGTGGGTGACTGCACCGTCGAGGCGCTGGAGGAATCCGGCAAGGACCTGATGACCTATATCAAGGAGACGTATCACTACCGGCCCGACCGGGTCAGTCAGGCGCTGGACGCCCTGACGGACGGAGAGGAGGACACATGAAACGGAGCCTTGCGGCCACGGCGGCACTGCTGGTGCTGGCAGCCGTCATCCTGACCACGTTCTCCCTGCGGCTGGACAGCACCGCCACCCCCCTGCCCGTCACCGTCAAAGCCTCACGGGGCGATGTGGCGGCGGCGGAGGGCCTGCGCTTCCACACCGCCACCAAGTACGGCACCCAGCTGCGCTGGGACACCGAGTACGACGTGGGCAGCAACACATGGGGCACCGTCCACACCCTCTCCGGCGGTACGGGAAACGGACGCCTGTACTACTACGACCGGCGGGAGGATATCTACGACAGCCGCGACAACAACCGGCGGTACATCTCCCTGCTGGTGCAGGCGGACGACCCGATGATGACCCACCTGGCGGAGGCGTGGCAGGCCGCGCAGGACAGCAATATGCTGTACGACCGGGGCTACACGGAGCGGCTGCGGATGCAGGACTTCTACGACACCTATCCGCTGTATCTGGCCAGGGAGGGTTACGACATCAACATGCCCCGGTATCTGGACAGCTTTACGGAAAGTGGCTGCCCTGTCTTTGACAAGCTGCGCATCCCCGTGGGCGAGACGGACTGGATGGCGCCCACTCTCTATTACTACGCATCCAACAACATGACCCTGATGGGCGATACCACGCTCCACACGGAGAACCGCTTCACGCCCTTCTCCGTAGGGCTGGAGGGCGGCCTTCTGACCACGGTGGGCTTCGCCGCCGACGCGGATCCGCAGCCGGAATGGGCGCCGGAGGGCTTTGGCCTGTGGTATATCCCGCTGACGCTGAAAAGCTACACCTCCTCCGGCAGCGGCACCTACTCCGACTACCAGCCGGACATGGAGCATCTGCGTCTGGCCTATCCGCTGGACATCGCGGCGCAGCGGGTGGTGGGCCTCCAGCTCACCCGCGACCGCTCGGAGATCCTGCTGACCACGGCGGAGGACGGGCAGTACGTCCTGCGGATCCTGGATGCCGGCAACTTCCGCTGCAAGCTGACGCTGGTGGTGGACGAGAACGTGGAGCCATACCGCTACACCGCCGTCATGACGGCGCAGGACGGCACGTCCTACGAGCTGGACTATTACGACTATGTGCTGCCGGTGTACAACAACAGCAGCGATGACCTGCTGGTGGCCTGCGCCGGGAATCACCTCACCGTGCTGCGTCCCGGCGGCGGCAGCTGGGCCGTGGACTACGATTTCGACCTGCTGTGGCCCGAGCTGGGCGAAGACGGGCAGATCGCCTGGAGCAGCGAGTTCCGCCCGCTGGAGGACGGCAGCTACGGCTACACCTACGCCTACGGCAGCTATTCCTCGCTGGGTCTTATCAGCCGGCTGGACGAGATCACCATGCTCTACCGGGACGGCAGGCTGGCGCTGGCCACCGGTGACTATGAGGGCAACTGCACGCTGGTATCGGTGTACGACCGCACCGGTATGCTGTACGGTGTCGTCGTCGACACAGGGCTGACGGAGCAGCGCATGTACACCGACTGCTGGTCGTTCTTCGATCCCATGTACTGCACGGAGCTGACATGGGAATGATCCCCCGCAGAACAAAAGAGACGCGGCCCGCGGGCCGCGTCTCTTTTATTTGTGTTACCGGATCCAGCCCTCTGTCTGCTGCCGCAGCCAGGTGCACCATGCGTCCATGCCCTCGCCGGTCTTGGCGGAGATGGGAAACACCTTCAGGTTCGGGTTGCGCATATGGGCGTAGGCCAGCACCTTGTCCATGTCGAAGTCGAAGTACGGCAGCACGTCGATCTTATTGATGAGCAGCACGTCGCAGACGGTGAAGATGAGGGGGTACTTCAGGGGCTTGTCGTGCCCCTCCGGCACGGAGAGGATCATGGCGTTCTTCACCGCGCCGGTGTCGAACTCCGCCGGGCACACCAGATTGCCCACATTCTCCAGCACCACCAGATCCAGATCCTGGGTGCCGATCTCCCGGAGGCCCTGCTCCGTCATGCCGGCGTCCAGATGGCACATGCCGCCGGTATGGAGCTGGATAGCCCGGGCGCCGGTGTCCGCAATGGCCTTCGCGTCCACGTCCGAGTCGATGTCCGCCTCCATGACGCCGATGCGCAGGTCGCTCTGCAGCCGCGCGATGGTGCCCCGGAGAGTGGTGGTCTTGCCGCTGCCCGGAGAGGACATCAGGTTCAGCAGGAACGTCCTGTCCCGCTTCAGCTCCTGCCGGAGGCGTGCCGCCTCCCGGTCGTTGTCGGCGAACACGCTCTCCTTTACCTCGATGATCTTATACTGTTCCATATTAAGCGCCCTCTATCTCCTTGATACTGATCTCGCTGCCCCGCAGCAGCCATGTGTCCTCGCTGCCGCAGTGGGGGCAGGTGCGGCCATGGGCCACGGTGGGGTAATCCTGTCCGCAGCCGCCGCAGTGGGTGACGGCGGGCAGCGTCTCGATGCGCAGCGCCGCGCCCCGCAGCAGGTCGGACTTCTGCACGGCCCAGTCCCAGCAGCTCACCAGCTCTTTGGGAATGGCGCCGGACACCTCGCCCAGCTCCAGCGTGACGGAGGCCACCTCTGTCAGGCCGTTGTCCGCGCCCACGCGCTCCACCGTCTTGATGGTGTGAAATACGATACCCAGCTCGTGCATATCACTTGGCCTTTTTTGCGCGGCGGGCAGCCTTCTTGATCTTGATCTCCCGCTTGACCATGTAGGGCAGGATGGCCTTCATCTTATCCTCGCAGGCGTACATGGTGCTGCACTCCGGCCGCTCCCGGTGGAGGTGGATGGCGTCAAAGGCGCACTTGGTGGTGCAGACGCCGCAGCCAATGCACTTGTTGGGGTCCACCACGCTGGCGCCGCAGCCCAGACAGCGGGCCGTCTCGGCCTTGACCTGCTCCTCCGTGAAGGCGATGCGCTCGTCGCGGAACGTCCGCCGCAGCGCCTCGTTGTAGCCCACCCGCTGCCGGGGCGTGTTGTCGTAGCTGTCCACGGCGATAAGGGCGTTCTTCTTGTCCAGCTCGATGAACTGGCGGCGGTCACGGCCGATGGTCAGGGTCGCGCCCTGCACGAAGCGGTGCAGGCTGACAGCGCCCTGCTTGCCGGCGGCGATGGCATCGATGGCGAACTTCTGTCCGGTGTAGACGTCGCCGCCTACGAACACATCCGGCTCCGCCGTCTGATAGGTGACGGGGTCGGCCTTGGCGGTGCCGTTGGGGTTGAACTCTACCTGCGTACCGGTGAGCAGCTCCTTCCACGCCACCTTCTGGCCGATGCAGAACAGCACCGTGTCGCAGGGAGCCATCTGCAGCACCGACTCGTCGTAGGCCGGGGCAAAGCGGCCCTGCTCGTCCTTGACCCGCAGGCACTTCTTGAACGTGACGGACACGGCCCTTCCGTTCTCGGCGGACACCTCCACAGGGCCGAAGCCGGCGTGAACGACGATGTCCTCCCGCTCGCACTCGGCGCGGTCCTCCTCGCCCATGGGCATCTCGTCGTAGGCCTCCAGGCAGTACAGGCCGACGCTGTCCGCGCCGCAGCGCACGGCGGTGCGGGCCACATCGGCCGCGATGTTGCCGCCGCCGATGACCACCACCCGGCCCGTCAGCTTCACGTCCGCGCCGCTGTTGACCCGGCGCATGAAGTCGATACCGGCCTCCACGCCCGCGGCGTCGCCGCCGGGAACGGGCAGCCTGCCGCCGGACTGCAGGCCCATGGCCACATAGAAGCCCTTGTAGCCCTCCTCCCGCAGCTGCTGGATGGTGACATCCTTCCCTACCTCCACGCCGCAGCGGAACTCCACGCCCAGCTGGCGCAGCACGTCGATCTCCGCCTCCACCACGTCCTTTTCCAGACGGAAGGAGGGGATGCCGTTCATCAGCATGCCGCCGGGGCGGCTCTCCTTTTCAAAGACGGTGGGACGATAGCCCTTCTCCGCCAGATAGTAGGCGCAGCTCATGCCCGCGGGGCCGCCGCCGATAATGGCGATCTTCTCCGTAAACTCGCCGTCCACCTTGGGGATGACCTTCTCCGGGACGAAGCGGGTCTCCGCGTCCAGATCCTGCTGGGCGATGAAGCGCTTCACCTCGTCGATGGCCACGGCCTGATCCACGGTGCCGCGGGTACAGGCATCCTCGCAGCGGCGGTTGCAGATGCGGCCGCACACGGCGGGGAACGGGTTCTCCCGCTTGATAAGGGCCAGCGCCTCCCGGTACTTGCCCTGCGCCGCCAGCTTCAGGTAGCCCTGCACGGCGATGTGGGCGGGACAGGCGGTCTTGCAGGGGGCGGTGCCGGTGTCGTAGCAGTTGACGCGGTTCTTGTCGCGGTAGTCGATGCTCCACTTCTCCGGGCCCCACTTCACCTCGTCGGGCAGCTCGGCCCGGGGATACTGGATGAAGCCGTCCTTGGTGCACAGCTTCTGGCCCAGCTTCACCGCGCCGGCGGGACAGTTCTCCACGCAGCGGCCGCAGGCCACGCACTTCTCGCTCTCCACCGCCGCCACATAGGCGCTGCGGGACATGTTGGGGGTGTTGAACAGCTGGCTGGTGCGCAGGGCGTTGCAGACGTTGACGTTGCAGTTGCAGATGCCGAAGATCTTCTGCTCGCCGTCGATGTTGGTGATCTGGTGGACGAAGCCGTTGTCCTCCGCCTTTCTGAAGATCTCCATGGCCTCGTCATAGGTGATGTACTCGCCCCGCTGGGTCTGCACCACATAGTCGGCCATGTCGCCCACGGCGATGCACCAGTTCTCCACGTCGTCGCCGCAGCCCTCGCCCAGCTTTTCCCGGCTGGCCCGGCAGGAGCACATGCTCTTGGCGTACTTGCCCTCGTATTTGTGAAGCCAGTAGGAGATCTTCTCCAGTCCGATGGCCTCCTGCTCCGTCTCGATGGCCTTCTCCACTGGAATGACGTGCATGCCGATGCCGGCGCCTCCGGGAGGCACCATGGGGGTGATCTTCTCCAGCGGCAGCATGGTCATGCGCTCGAAGAACGCGGCCACCTCCGGGTGCTCGTCGATCTGGCTTTTCCGCATGTTCAGGAACTCGGCGCTGCCGGGGACGAACAGCGGCAGCACATAGCGCTTTTCGTGGTCAGGGTTCTTGCCGTCCAGATTCTCCCAGTGGTACTCGATAAGGCCCAGCCACGCCATGTCGTCCAGCAGCTTCTGCAGCGGCTCCCGCTCCATCTTCGTCAGCGTCATCAGCTGCTCGATGGTCTTGGGCTTGCGGACGCCCATCTTCAGGGCCACGTCCACCATCTCGTCGGTGACCACGCCGTCCAGGCCCCAGTACTCCGGGTCGTCCACGGTGGTCTTCAGGCCGATCCGGTTGGTGATCATGGCGCCCAGCTTCAGCAGCTTCTCCCGGGGCGGCCGGTCGGGACAGGGGATCTTGAACGGGAGCTTCTCCTCGTCCAGCGGGAAATTGGTGGGCTTGCTGCCGTTGATATCTCGCATCTCTCTTTCCTCCGTTGTCTGCTGCTCCGACCAGCCGCTTGCCCCGGCGGGCGGGAGCGCGTAATGATTTTGTACCTATTGTCCCTATAATACCAACTTTTTCGGCAAAATCCTATTGACTATTCGCATAAAGTTGTGTACCCTGTTTGTATGGTCCTGGTCTGACCAAAGGAGGATGACAGATATGGCATTCCGTGAGATCGTAGCGCCCACCGTGAAGGAGCTGTTCGTGCAGCAGCTGGAGGGCATGATCCTGTCCGGCGAGCTGCGGCCCGGCGACCGCCTGCCCACGGAGCGGGAGCTGGCGGACGAGATGAAGATCAGCAAGACCGTGGTCCACGAGGGACTGCGGGAGCTGCACCGGTTGGGGTTTCTGGACATCGCCTCCCGCCGGGGCGTGACGGTGGCGGACTACGCCCAGACCGGCAGTCTGGAGACACTGCGTGCCATCATGGATTTCCACGGCGGCATCCCCGACCGGAAAACGGCGCTGAGCATCCTGCGGCTGCGGTACTATCTGGAGGCCCCGGCCATGGAGGAGCTGGCGGCGCGGCACACGGCGGCGGACATGGCCGCCCTCCGGGCCCTGCAGCGGCAGGCGGAGGAGGCCGCCGCACGGAGCGCCGAGGACTTTGCCCAGGCGCTGTTCCGCTATCACCGGGGCATCACGTTCCTCAGCGGCAACACCATCACGCCGCTGATCTTCAACGCCTTTACCACGGTGAATCTGGCCTTCTGGCAGGAGTATATCGCGGCGGAGGGCACGGCCCGGTGCCTGGAGACGCTGGAGCGCTTCACCGCCTGCATCGGCGCCGGAGAGGGCGCGGCGGCAGCGGAGCTGCTGCGCACCGGCATCCAGCGCTTCTGCGGATATGTGGAGTAAAGGACGCCGATAAACCGGAATTTGTGAAGGTATTTGATTTTTTTTGCAATAGTATGTACAATGTTTGTCCGCCCGCTGTCCCGGATCATCCGCATCACGCGAGAACGACCTTCGACAAAAGAGCCGGCGCAGGGAATTCCCTGCGCCGGCTCTTTGCTATACTCACCTGATCGCCTCGCCAAGCACCTGACGCAGCAGGTCCGCCGTGGTCACCTCGCCACGCAGCACCCGCTGGCACTGCTCCCGCATCTGGGGCGTCACCTGACAGCCCTCCATGCGGACGGAGGCCTCCGCGTTCTTCATGGAAGCTGCATATCGTTTGTCGTCGCTCTTGTACATAGAAAAACTCCTCGCGTCATCCGCGAGGAGTCTGGAGCTTGTGGCCGGATTCGAACCGGCGACCTGCTCATTACGAGTGAGCTGCTCTGCCAGCTGAGCCACACAAGCATCTCTATGAGAATCGGCTCCCCGCCGTACTCTGTTTGTTAGTTTACCACACCTGTGGGTCGGAATGCAATAGCCGTCGTATGCAGATCCAGCGGCGTAAGCACGGTCAAATACCGGATGATAGTATAGCATGCTTTCCGGCCGCCGTCAACCTTCTTTTTCCCTGCGCGGCAAAATAATACATAACGTAATCTTCCCCGCCCGTCGTCCGTTTTTTCCATTTTCGCGAAAGTTCCGCGCTTTTTCCGCACAGACCGCACCTGTCGGGAATCGGCGCCGCTTTTCCCGTTTCCTCCGCTTTTGCCGGACAATTCCGCCTGCTTTCCGCAAGACATCCCCTTTACATATATTTTACATAATCCGACATGATATAATTTCTACAAGGAGTTATCCACAGTTTCCACCGAGTTTTCCACATCCCATATACTCCTTTATTTTCAACTCTTTTCAGCCTATTTCCAGTAATTTTCCAGCGCCGAAAACGCAGTCACACACTGTCGTTATCCCTCGTTTTGCTTTACATAACATCGTTATGTGCCGCACCGTTTACCATAATGCCAGCTTCTGTGTCGTATCACGGTAAATGAATACCCCGTTCTTTGGGAACGGGGTATTCATTATTCCAATGTGCCCAGATCCATGGTGGCGTAGGCGTTCAGATTCAGACCGGCCGTGCGGCCCGCCTGATACTCGTAATAGCCCTGGGCACCGATCATGGCGCCGTTGTCGCCGCACCACCGCAGCGGCGGCAGGAACAGGCGTACCCCCGCCCGACGGCAGGCGCGCTCCAGATCGGCGCGGATGACGGAGTTGGCCGCCACGCCGCCGGCTGCCACCAGCTTGGTATGTCCCGTCAGCTCCAGCGCCCGCATGGCGCGGGGTACCAGCTCGCCGGATACGGCGCAGGCGAAATCCCGCGCCAGCGCAGGGGCGTCCAGCGCCTCCCCCTTCTGCTGGGCGTTGTGGGCCAGATTCACCACGGCGGTCTTCAGACCGGAAAAGCTCATATCCAGCTCCGCGCCGGACACATGGGCGCGGGGCAGCTCGTACTTGCCGCCGGCGGACTGCTGTGCCAGCTCATCCATGGGTCTGCCGCCGGGGTATGGCAGCCCCAGCACGCGGGCGGCCTTGTCAAAGCACTCCCCCGCCGCGTCGTCCCGTGTGGCGCCCAGCACCGTCATGTCTGTGTAGTCCCGCACGTCCACGATCAGGGTGTTGCCGCCGGAGATGGCCAGCGCCACAAAGGGCGGCTCCAGCTCCGGGAACGCCAGATAGTTGGCGGCGATATGTCCCCGCACATGGTGGACGGGGATCAGCGGCACCCCCAGCGCGTAGGCGGCGGATTTGGCGAAGGACACCCCCACCAGCACCGCGCCGATAAGGCCGGGGGCATACGTCACCGCCACGGCGTCCACGTCCTTTTTGGTCAGCCTCGCGTCGGCAAGCGCCTTGTCGGACAGGGCGGCGATGGCCTGCACGTGCTTGCGGGAGGCGATCTCCGGCACCACACCGCCGTACAGGGCGTGCATGTCCGCCTGGGAGAGGATGGCGTCGGACAGCACCTGCCGTCCGTCCCGCACCACCGCCACCGCCGTCTCGTCGCAGGAGGATTCGAAAGCCAGAATATTCATTGCGCCGCCTCCTCCGTATAGTATTTCGTCAGGATGAGGGCGTCCTCCTTGGGCAGGTCGTAGTAGTTCCTGCGCCGTCCCGCCTCCGCGAAGCCGAAGCCCTGATACAGGGCGATGGCCGCCGCGTTGGAGGGCCGCACCTCCAGCGTCAGGAACGCCAGATGGTTGCCCCGGGCGAAGCTGTCGAACACCTGCAAAAGCTGGTTTGCCACGCCCTGCCGCCGGCAGGCGGGATCCACCGCCACATTGGTGATATAGCCTTCGTCGGCCACCACCAGCAGTCCGGCGTAGCCCACCGGCTGCTCCGTCTCCGGCTCTACCGCCACCAGAAAGGCGGCGCACTGGTTGTCCAGCTCCTCCGCCAGCATCTTCTTCGACCACGGACGGGAAAAGCACATCCGCTCCAGCTGCTCCAGCCGGTCCAGATGCTCCGCCGCCATGGGTACGATCTTTACCTGTTTCATGTCTTACTCCTTTGCCGCCAGCCAGTTTTTGCCGCTGTGCGCCTCCGCGATCAGGGGGACGGACAGCTGCGCCGCCTGCTCCATTTCCTCCGTCAGCAGGCGCTCTACCTGCTCCTGCTCCGATGCCGGACACTCCACGATCAGCTCGTCGTGTACCTGCATGAGAAGCCGGGCGCGCAGCCCCTCCCGCTTCAGGCGGCGGTGTACCCGCACCATGGCCAGCTTCATGATGTCGGCGGCGGTGCCCTGCACCGGCATATTCAGCGCCACCCGCTTGCCGAATTCCCGCAGGTTGAAATTGCTGCTTTTCAGCTCCGGCAGGGCGCGGCGGCGGTGCATCAGCGTCTGCACGTAGCCGTCCTGCTCCGCCTTGGCCACCACGTCGGTCATATACTGCCGCACGCCCTGATACGTCTCAAAATACCGCTCCATATACGCCTTGGCCTCCGCCACGGATACGCCGATATCCTGCGCCAGTGAAAAGGCGGAGATGCCGTAGACGATGCCGAAGTTCACCGCCTTGGCCCGGCGGCGCATCTCCGGCGTCACCTCCTCCGGCGGCACGTGGAACACGCGGGAGGCGGTGACGGTGTGGAAATCCTCCCCCGAGCGGAATGCCGCCTGCATCTCCGTGTCCCCGGCGATGTGGGCCAGCAGCCGCAGCTCGATCTGGGAGTAGTCCGCGTCCACCAGCACGCAGCCCTCCGGCGCGGTGAACATCCGCCGCAGCTGGCTGCCCAGCTCCGTGCGGGTGGGGATATTCTGCAGGTTCGGCTCCGTGGAGCTGAGACGGCCCGTGGCCGTCACGGTCATCTGGAAGCTTGTGCGCACCCGGCCGTCCGGGTCAATGACCTTCAAAAGTCCGTCCACATAGGTGCTTTTCAGCTTGGCGTACTGCCGGTAGCGCAGCACATCCGCCACGATGGGCGCGTCATAGCGCAGCTTTTCCAGCACATCCGCGTTGGTGGACCAGCCGGTCTTCGTCTTTTTGCCGTGGGGCAGACCCAGCTTCTCAAACAGGATGCCCCCCAGCTGCTTGGGGGAGTTGATATTGAATGTCTCCCCCGCCGCGGCGTAGATGGCCTGCTCCGTCTCGTCCATGACCCTCTGCAGCGTCTCGCCGTACTCGGCCAGGGCTTTCCGGTCCACCAGAAAGCCCGCCGTCTCCATATCCGCCAGCACCCAGCACAGCGGCAGCTCCACGTCGTAGTAGAGCGGCTCCATATCCAGCTCCCGCAGCTTGGGCGCCAGCGTCTCGTGGAGCGCCGACACGGCGGAGGTGTAGCTGATCAGGGCCGCCTGCGCCGCCGCGTCGTCCCCCAGCAGGGAGGTAAACGCCTCCGGCGACAGGTGTGCGGGCTTGGGCAGCTCCTCGTTATAAAAGGAGAGGAACAGCTTGGGGATATCGTAGCTGCCGGCGGTGGCGTCGCAGAGGTACGCCGCCAGCGCCGTGTCGAACACGAAGCCCTCGGCGGGCAGCTCCCGCTCCAGCAGGGCGCGCATGGTATCCTTGATGTGATGCCCCACCTTTTTGATGTCCCCCGCGAACAGCGACGCCAACAGGTCATGCCAGTTCCCGGCGTAGCGGTTTTCGTACAGCTCCGCCATTAGGGTCGCGTCCTCCCCCGCCTCGCACTCTACCGCCAGCGCGGAGAGATCCGGCAGACCGTAGACGGTGACGTGCTCTGCCGCCCGCCACAGGGTCAGCAGCTCCTCCGCCCGCGCCGCCGTCTCCACGATCTCCGCATGGGCGGTGTGGGATGGCTTTTCCTCCACGGCGCGGCTGGGGGACAGGCCGTACTTGTCGATGAGCTTCTGGAATTCCAGACGCAGGAACAGGTCGTACAGCTCCGGCTTGAAGGGCTGGCGCAGGTTGTCCTCCGGCTTGAAGTCCAGCGGCGCGTCGGTGATGATGGTGGCCAGCCAATAGCTGTGCCGTGCCGCCTCCTCCCCCTCCTGCAGCTTTCGGAGGGCGGCGGGCTTGGCGTGGACGTCCGGCATCTGCGCGTACAGCGTATCGATGCTGCCGTACTCCTGTACCAGCGCCATGGCGGTCTTTTCTCCGATGCCCGGTACGCCCGGGATGTTGTCGGAGCTGTCGCCCATCAGCGCCTTCAGGTCGATCATGTGGATGGGCGCAAAGCCGTAGGTCTCCCGGAACGTCTCCGGCGTCATATCCTTTGTGGTGGTCTGTCCCATGCGGGTGGACACCAGCTTCACCTTGGTGTGGTCGGTGATGAGCTGGAGGCTGTCCTTATCGCCGGTGACCACGACGCAGTCCCAGCCGTCGGCCTCGCATTTGCGGCTGATGGTGCCGATGAGATCGTCGGCCTCGTAGCCGGTCAGCTCGTACTGGGGGATGCTCATGGCCGTCAGCACCTGCTTGAGCGGCAGCATCTGCATGGCCAGTTCCTCCGGCATACCCTTGCGCTGGGCCTTGTAGGCGGCGTCCGCCTGGTGGCGGAACGTAGGCTCCCGCCGGTCGAAGGTGACGCACAGCGCCTCCGGCTTCTCCTCGTCCAGCAGGCGCTGGAGCGTGGTGACAAAGCCGTAGATGGCGTTGGTATACAGGCCCTGCCGGGTGGTCAGGGGCCGGATGCCGTAGTAGGCGCGGTTGACGATACTGTTGCCGTCAAGAACCATCAATTTCATAGGGCTCCTCCCAAAATTCCGTAAGTGGTTATATTATACGCCGAATTTCTTCGCAAAACAACCGTTACTCTTGACAGTGTTCCTTTTTGTGGTAGACTTGTCTGGTGCGTTTTAGGACTGCGGCAAAATCCCGCAGCCTTCCATCCTGATAAAGGAGGCCCCTTCCCTATGATCGGATCCTTTCTGACGGTAGGCCGTCAGATCATCACGCTGTACCTGCTGATGGCCGTGGGCTATGCGTTGGGCAAGGTCAAGCTCATCGATGACCGTGGCTCCCTGTGCATGAGCAATCTGGTGATGTACGTCGTCTCCCCCTGCATGATGCTGGTGGCGTTCCAGCGCCCGCTGGAGCGTGAGCTGCTCCACGAATTTGCCATCATGCTGGGCGTGGCGCTGCTGCTCCACGCCGCCTTCATCGTGCTGTCCCGTCTTCTGATCCGGGAGAAGGACGCCCACCGCCGGGGCCTGCTGCTGTTCGGCGCCGTGTTCTCCAACTGCGGCTTTATGGGCTACCCGCTGATGACGGCGCTGTTCGGCACCATCGGTGTGTTCTACGGCTCCGCCTATGTGGTGGTGTTCACCTTCCTCACCTGGACCTACGGCATCTACGCCATGACCGGCGACCACTCCCAGCTGAAGCTGCGGCCCCTGCTGCTGAACCCCGGCGTCATCAGCATTGCGCTGGCCATGGCCCTGTTCCTGCTGCAGATCACCCTGCCGGAGCTGCTGATGGTGCCCATCACCTATCTGTCCGACCTGAACACGCCTCTGCCCATGGTGGTGGTGGGCTATCAGCTGAGCCACGCGGATTTCCGCGCCGCCCTGCGGGGCGTCGGCTCGTGGGTGTCCATGCTGCTGCGTCTGGTGGCGCTGCCCCTGCTGTCGCTGGGCATCTGCCTGGCCCTGGGGCTGGACAGCCGCCTGACGGTCATCACCGTCATTGCCGCCAGCGCGCCCCCCGCCGCCCTGATGAGCATGTTCTCCGCCAAGTTCCGGCTGGACACGGCGCTGGCCTCCTCGCTGGTGTCGGTGCAGACGGCGTTCTCCGCCCTGACCATGCCGCTGATGGTGAGCCTTGCCAACTATCTGGCCTGAATCGCATAAAAGAGGAAGCTCGACGGCTGTGCCGTCGGGCTTCCCTTTTTATGTACTTATTTGTTGTTCAGCTTGCCCAGATACCGGTAGATGCTGGCCTCGGAGCTGTGGAGCGCCTGGGCCACATGGCTGACGGACCCCTTCAGCAGGAACACGCCCTTGCGGTTCAGGATATCCATGATCTCCATTTTCTCGTCCTGGGTCAGGCGGTCCACCTCCACCGGGTAGTCCTCCACCACCTGCGAGACGATGCTGGCCGTGGCGCCGGCAATGGACGTGGGATAGCCGCTGCGCACCGGCGTCTCCACCGGGTCGTTGCTGTCGGCAATGAGCCGGGTACCGCTGGGCGCGCCGCGCTTGGCGCCGCTGCCGCACAGCTCCATGACCCTGCGGGACAGCTCCTCGTACCGGCTGGCGTCGAAGTTGATGCACAGCAGGCCCGCCAGCTCGCCGGAGCGGCCCTTGATGAACATGGAGTTGGAGCACATGGTCTTACCGGTGGCGGACACCGACTCGAAATTCAGCACATAGTTCTGCGTCTCGTACAGGTTCCCGGCCACATACTCCAGCATCCTGTTGCTCAGCGGCGACCCCAGATGGCGGCCGGTCAGCTCGCCGTTGGCGATGGCAATGATCTCGTTGGAGTCATCGTTCAGCTCGTGCAGGGCGATCTCGTAATCCGGTCCCAGAACGTGGCCCAGAAAGTCCACGATGAGCATATAGTGCCGTTTCAGTTCCTTTTCCATGGGGGCAGCCTCCTTTTTCTGTATAGTGCGGGGCGTTACGCCTCCGTCTGCTGGGTAGCCAGCTTCGCCTTCTCCTCGTCCTCCAGCACGCGGTAGGCCACCTTGCCCACCAGCGTCTTGGGCAGCTCATCCCTGAACTCGATGTCGTAGGGCATGGCGTACTTGGCGATGTGCTTGCGGCAGTAGGCCAGCAGCTCCTGCTTGGTGTTGTCGTCGGCGGGGACGCCGGGCTTGAGCATCACGAAGGCCTTGACCTTCTGCATCTTATAGGCGTCGGGCACGCCGATGATGCAGCTCATCTGCACCTTCTCGTGGGCGTCCAGAATGTTCTCCAGTTGGCCGGGATACACGTTGTAGCCGGAGGAGATGATCATCCGCTTGGCGCGGCCCTTGAAGTAGATGAAGCCCTGCTCGTCCATGCTGCCCAGGTCGCCGGTATAGACCCAGGTCAGGCCGTCGTCGTGCTTACGCAGCGTCTTGGCCGTCTCCTCGGGGTTGTTCATGTACTCCTTCATGACGGTGGGGCCGGCCAGCAGGATCTCGCCCTCCTCGCCGTAGGGGACCTCCTCGTCGGTGTCGGGCTTGACGATCTTGATATAGGTGTCGGGGAAGGGCAGGCCGATGGAGCCCTCCTTGTAGATATTGGTGGGGGTCAGGCAGCAGGCCGTCACCGTCTCGGTGGTGCCGTAGCCCTCCCGCACCTGAATGACGGCCTTGTGGTCGTACAGGAACTTGTCGAACTTCTTCTTCAGCTCGATGGACAGGCTGTCGCCGCCGGAGAACACGCCCTTCAGGCTGCTGAGGTCGGCGTTGTCCATGCTGGGCAGGCGCAGCAGCGCCTCGTACAGCGTGGGGACACCGGCGATGAAGTTACACTTGTACTTCACGATCTGCTTGGCGTAGCTCTTGGCGGTAAAGCGGGGGATCAGGATGCAGCGTCCGCCCTGAGACAGCATGGAGTGGACGCACACGCCCAGACCGAAGCCGTGGAACAGGGGCATGGCCGCCAGCATCCGGTCGCCGGGACGGAACATGGGGTTGGTGGCGATGATCTGCTGTCCCAGCGCATTGAAGTTGCCGTTGGTCAGCACGATGCCCTTGGTGGTGCCGGTGGTGCCGCCGGAGTACAGGATGACGGCGGGATCGTCGAAGCCCCGCTCCACCCGGTAGTTCTTGTAGAAGCAGTACCGGGACATGTCCATGAATTCCTTCCAGCGGATGACGGGGGCGTCCTCGGGGATCTTCTGGATCTTGCGTCCCTCGGTGAGCATGTAGCCGGCGCGGATGGTGCGGCTCAGCTCGTCCTTTACGGAGGCGATGATGATGTTGATGATGCCGGTGTTCTGGCGGATATGCTCAAACTTGTTGTAGAACTGATCCAGCGTGATGGCCGTGGTGGATTCGGAGGCATTGAGGTAGAACTCGATCTCCTTCTCCGCCGACAGGGGGTGGATCATGTTGGCGATGCCGCCCACCAGATTGACGGCGTAGAACATATAGATGGCCTGGGGGCAGTTGGGCATGGCGATGGTCACCTTGTCGCCCACCCGGACGCCCAGCGTTTTCAGGCTCTTGGCGCACTTCTCGATCTCCTGCACCATCCTGCGGTAGGTGACGGAGCGGCCCATGAAATCAAAGGCGATGCTGTTGGGATACATGTCCGCCATGCGCTCCACGGCGTCGAACATGCTGCCCTGAAAATAGTCCAGATGCATGGGCACATCGCCCATATAGTCCTTCCAAGGGGTCTTTACCTCACTCATAATGAACCTCCTCACTCAGCGGTTTTTCCAGTTCTTCGGGGTGTTCCAGCAGATATTTCAGCATCCGCACGGACTTGGAGTAGTAGTATCCGTCCGCCAGACGCTCGTCGATGGTCAGGCCCAGATCCAGCGTCTCCCGCATGTCCACGCTGCCGTCCTCGTTGAAAAACGGGGACTTCTTCTTCTCGCCGATGATGCAGAACAGCGAGCAGGTGCCCCAGTTGGTCAGGTGGTGATAGCCGCACTTGAGCTTGATGGAGCCCAGGTTGGAGATGACCACGGAGCTGTAATACGGGTCGGTGGCCACCATGTCCTTGGGCACCCAGCCGTGCTTATCCAGCCACATGATGAACTTCACCGCGGTCTTGCCCAGCCAGCGGGGCAGCTTGTTGAGGATGTCCATGTTCTCCGTGGAGGAATCCACCTTTTCGGAGCGGCAGTCCTGCACCTGCCTGCGGATGTACTCGTGGACGTCGGCCAGGGTGTTGTCCTCCCGGCTGTGCAGGAAAGCCAGCGCCTCGGCGCCCTTGTCGGAGAACTGCTTTTTCACCACGAACGCGGCGGACACCTCGTTGCGCTGGTAGAAATTGCTGTTGACGATGAAGCGGTTCAGCTTGGGCCGCTGGGTGATGGTGCGCAGCAGCGCCGCCACCACCAGATGGAACATGGTGTAGGGGAACTCCGTCTCCGTTTTGTTCTTCTCCGCCAGATAGGCGTTCATAGCGGTCAGGTCGATGCGCTCGGAGACATACGCCTCGTTGTCGCAGCGGTTGGGATAGATGATGCCGGTGATGAAGTGCAGGGAATCCAGCTCCCGCAGCAGCCGGCCGTCCCGCCGGTCACCACGGCGTCTTTTCTGTGTTTCCATTTCTTTCTCCTGTCAGATGTATCTAATATATTTGTTGTCTTTTTACAAGCATATCTAATATTTCATATCAGATAGCAACGATAATCTGCCAAACTTGCAGTTTTACATTATAGCAGGGTCATCTGTAAATTACTACCCTTTTTTTGTATTTTCTGTGCTGCATCATGAATTCGTTGTGGAAGAAAAATAAGCTTCATGTAGAATTCATGTGGAATTCATGCAGGAAAAAGGGCCGGAGCCAACGGCTCCGGCCCTTCTGAGGGGTCGCTTGAGGGTACGCTTTTGAAATGGAAATGCGCTTTTTCAGAACTCGGCGCTGCCCACGGTGCGGGGGTGCAGCTCCACGTCGCGGATGTTGCTGACGCCGGTGAGATACATGACCATGCGCTCGAAGCCCAGGCCGTAGCCGGCATGCTCCACGCCGCCGAACTTGCGCAGGTTGAGGTACCAGTCGTAGCTGGACTTGTCCAGACCCAGCTCGTCCATGCGGGCCACCAGCTTGTCGTAGTCCTCTTCACGCTGGCTGCCGCCGATCAGCTCACCGATGCCGGGCACCAGCATATCGGCTGCGGCCACGGTCTTGCCGTCCGGGTTCTGCTTCATGTAGAAGCTCTTGATCTCCTTCGGGTAGTCGGTGACGAACACGGGCTTCTTGAACACCACCTCGGTCAGGTAGCGCTCGTGCTCGGTCTGGATGTCCACGCCCCACTCCACGGGGAACTGGAACTTCTTGTTGTTCTTCTTCAGGATCTCAATGGCCTCAGTGTAGGTGATGCGGCCGAACTCGCTGTTTGCCACCAGCTCCAGGCGCTCGATCAGGCCCTTGTCGATGAACTGGTTGAAGAAGGCCATCTCATCGGGGCAGTTGTCCAGCACGTAGCGGATGACGAACTTGGTCATGGCCTCGGCGGTGTCCATGTAGCCCTTCAGGTCGCAGAAGGCCATCTCGGGCTCGATCATCCAGAACTCGGCGGCGTGGCGGGTGGTAAAGCTCTTCTCCGCACGGAAGGTGGGGCCGAAGGTGTACACCTTGCCAAAGGCCATGGCCATGGCCTCGGCCTCCAGCTGGCCGGAAACGGTCAGGTTGACAGGACGCTTGAAGAAGTCCTTCGTGTAGTCAACGCCGCCCTCGTCGTTGCGGGGGATATCGTTGAGGTCAAGGGTGGTCACTTGGAACATCTCACCGGCGCCCTCGCAGTCAGAGCCGGTGAAAATCGGCGTATGCACGTAGGTAAAGCCGTGCTCATGGAAGAACTGGTGCAGGGCGAACGCCGCCTGGCCGCGCACGCGGAACGCAGCGTTGAAGGTGTTGGTGCGGGGGCGCAGGTGGGTCATGGTGCGCAGGTAGTCCATGCCCATCTTCTTTTTCTGCAGCGGATAGTCGCCGCCGCAGGGGCCGAGCACGGTGATTTCATCCGCATTGATCTCAAAGGGCTGCTTGGCGCCCGGGGTCACAACAACGCTGCCGGTGACCTCAAAGCTCGTGTACAGACCGCACTTGGCGATCTCGGCATAGTTGGAGAGCTTGTCGGCCTGAAAAACGATCTGGACGGGCTTATAGCAGCTGCCGTCGGACAGCGAGATAAAGCCGATATTTTTAGAATCGCGCACAGTCTTGGCCCAGCCGCAGACGGTGACCTTGGTGCCGTCTGCAGGGGTGGCCTTGTACAGCGATGCAAGTTCCGTTCTCTGCATGGAAATTCCTCTCCTCTATAACAATAATTATATTTATTATAACTAGTGTTGCAGGAAAAGTAAAGAACTGATTTTTACGGCTGCTGCCCGCCCAGCAGCTCCGCCAACGCCAGCGCAGCGAATTCCCCGGCCCGGAGGGCCTCCTCCAGCGTATTTCCGTGGCCGCCGATCTCGATCAGCAAACTGCCGGTGGTCAAATCCTGGTTATAAAACCGGTAGCCGCACAACACCGGCCGCGTCAGGCCGGGAAAGCGGCTCTCCATGGCTTCCTCCCAGGCGGCGGCAAAGCGCAGGTTCAGCCGCCAGTTGGGCAGG
>ERZ780195.100-NODE-100-length-82972-cov-16.636793_pt1 | contig 82972 bp, 77 predicted proteins | sample MGYA00511017_ERZ780195 | MGnify/ENA primary metagenome ERZ780195 (study PRJEB29588, sample SAMEA2159974) | human gut metagenome | biome: human gut; feature: human-associated habitat; material: faeces | place: Denmark | collected 2008/2010 ...
GAGAGCATCATTCGTCCTCCTTGTCGCCCCGCTGCCGGATGGTGATGCGGATGGGGGTGCCGTTCAGGCCGAAGACCTCCCGGATCTGGTTTTCCAGATAGCGCTGATAGGAGAAGTGGAACAGCCGGGCGTCGTTGCAGAAGATGACGAAATGGGGCGGCTTGGTGCTGGCCTGGGTCATGTAGAAAATCTTCAGGCGGCGCCCCTTATCCGTAGGCGGCTGCACCCGGGCGGTGGCATCGGCGAGGACGCTGTTCAGCGCGCCGGTGGTGATGCGGCTGGTATTCTGGGCGTGAACGTCCTGAATGACCTGAAAGAGCCGGTCCACCCGCTGGCCGGTGAGGGCGGAGAGGAACAGCACCGGGGCGTAGAGCATGTAGCTTAAGCCCTGACGAACCTTTGTCTCCATGTCCCGCATGGTGTTGGTTTCCTTGTTCTCAACCGCGTCCCATTTGTTGACCACGATGACGGCGGCTTTGCCCGCCTCGTGGACAAGACCGGCGATCTTGGTGTCCTGCTCGGTGACGCCGTCGTTGGCGTCAATGAGGATCAGACATACGTCCGCCCGGTCGATGGCGCTGATGGAGCGCATGTTGGAATATTTTTCGATGGCGTCGTCCACCTTGCTTTTCCGGCGCATACCGGCGGTGTCGATGAAGCAGTATTTTCCGGTCTCGTTTTCAAAATAGGAGTCGATGGCGTCCCGGGTGGTGCCTGCCACGTCGGAGACGATGACCCGTTCCTCGCCGAGAATACGGTTTAACAGGCTGGACTTGCCTACGTTGGGCTTGCCCACGATGGCGACCTTGATAACGTCGCTGTCCTCCTCCTCGCCGGAATCCTCCGGGATGTTTTCCAGAACCCAGTCCAGCAGATCGCCGGTACCGTGGCCGTGGATGGCGGAGGTCTCAAACAGGTCGCCGATGCCGAGACTGTAAAACTCGTACACATCGGGATTCACGGGGCCGACGGAGTCGCACTTGTTCACGGCGAGCGCAATGGGCTTGCCGGATTTGCGCAGCATGGTGGCCACGTCCTGATCGGCGGCGGTGACGCCGGAATGCACGTCTACCACCATGATGATGGCGTCGGCCAGCTCAATGCCGATCTCCGCCTGACGGCGCATGAATTTGAGCATCTCGCTGTCCGTACCCGGCTCGATGCCGCCGGTGTCCACCAGGGAGAAGGTGCGCCCGCACCATTCGCAGCTGCCGTAAATTCTGTCCCGGGTGACGCCGGGGGTGTCCTCTACGATGGAGGTGCGCTGCCCTGTGAGTTTATTGAAAAGCATGGATTTGCCCACATTGGGTCGCCCGACAATGGCGACCAGAGGTTTTGCCATGGTAACACTTCCTTTCCATATGACGGATTATCCAGTTTATTATGACACATCTTTCCTGCAAAAGCAATGCAAAAAAGTGGATTCATACAAATTTAACAGAGCGATTTTGGTGAATATTGCTTTTGGAACACGCAAAATAGCATGGAAAAAGAGGAAGGCGCGACGCACCTTCCTCTGCTTTCCGCTTTTTGGCTTACTCAGCCTCGACAGCCACGACCTGACGGCCATTGTAGGTACCGCAAGCCTTGCAGGCTCTGTGGGGCATGACGGGCTCGCCGCACTTGGGGCAAACCGCTACGCTGGGAGCGGACAGCTTCCAGTTGGAGCCACGGCGCTTATCGCGGCGGGCCTTGGACACTTTACACTTAGGAACAGCCATGGTGACACCTCCTTGGTCAAACTGCTTTTTACAGCATTCATTTTGGACTTACTTCTCAAGAAGCTGCTTCAAAGCAGCAAATCGGGGATCCAGCTCCTTCTGGCAGCTGCAGGGGCCGTCGTTCAGGTTTTTGCCGCAGCGCTGGCAAATGCCTTTGCAGTCCTCCTTGCACAGCAGCTTGGAATCCAGACTCAGGACGAAAACCGTCCGCACAATGTCGTCCAGATCGGCGCTGTCTCCCTCCAGAGGGAATACCCACTCGTCTTCGTTCTCTTCGTCGGCCAATTCCGTCACCAGAACCACATCGATGGGGAAGCGGACTTCCCGGCTAAAATCTCTGGCGCATCGGTCGCAGGTGCCGTGGATGCAGGTGGAGATCTCACCGGTCATCACAAGAACGCCCGCGGTGTTCCGCACCGTGCCCTCTGCCGCGACCGGCTCGGACACAGGGTAGCTGACACCGTAACAAAGATCACTCAGGTCAACGGTTGTGGAAAAGGTGACTGACGCGCCCGGACTGTCAATGATTTTGGAAAGCCCCAGCAGCATACTTTTCCCCCTTCTCACAGTCGTGCCTAGATATTATATAGGCTTTTGTGTCATTTGTCAAATGATTTTTTCACAAAATCTCTGCATTTCTCCAGTAAAAAACAGGGCGCATCCGCATTGAGAAGATCAGCCGCGCAAAGTCCGGTTCTAAACCCCCGGCCGGGGACATACCATGCACTAACCAAGCGCAGGAGCCTTTCTCCTGCCGAGAAGGAGGCTGGCTATGGATCAAATTTATGCGGACATTGCTGCCAGAACCGGCGGCAATATTTATGTGGGTGTTGTCGGGCCGGTGCGTACCGGAAAATCGACCCTCATCAAACGGATTATGGAGGAGCTGGTGATTCCCGGCATCTCCGACCCCTATCGCAAGGAGCGCGCCAGAGATGAGCTGCCCCAAAGCGGTTCCGGGAAGACCATCATGACTTCGGAGCCGAAGTTCGTCCCCGAGGAAGCGGTGGAGATTTCCCCCGACGGCGTGACGAAGCTGCGGGTGCGGCTGATCGACTCCGTGGGCTACATGGTGGACGGCGCGGTGGGCGCGGAGGAGGACGGCGTGCCGCGGATGGTGACCACCCCATGGTACGACCACGAGATTCCCATGACGGAAGCGGCGGAGCTGGGGACGAAAAAGGTCATGGAGGGGCACTGCTCCATCGGCATTGTGGTGACCACCGACGGCACCATTACGGAAATTCCCCGGGAGGATTACGTACAGGCGGAAAAACGGGCCATCACCGACATGCAGAAAACGGGAAAACCCTTCCTCGTGATCGTCAACTCCCGCAACCCGGCGGGGGAGGCGGCGGGGGCGGTAAAGGCGTATCTGCAAAACACCTTCGCTCTGGAGCCCATCGTGGCGGACTGTCAGGCGCTGGACGCCGAGGGTATCGGCAAGCTCATGAAGGCGCTGCTGTACACCTTCCCCATGAGCGAGCTGCGGGTGCATCTTCCCCGGTGGATGGACGCGCTGGAGCCGGAGCATCCCGTGAAGGCGGCGCTGTATCAGGCGCTTCTCCAAATGGCCGAGGAAATTCACACGCTGGGTCAGGCGGAAGGGGTGCTGGCCGGACTGCGGGAGCTGCCCCAGGTGCAGGACTACAACCTGCGCAGTGTGGATTTGGGCAGCGGCAGCGTGATCTGCGCCATCGTGTTCCCGGAGTCGCTGTTCTACGAGATTCTGAGCGCCCGGGCGGGAATGCCCATCCGAAGCGACGCCCAGCTGCTGCAGCTGCTGACTGAGCTGTCCCGGGTCAAGCAGGAATACGACAAGATCTCTGACGCCCTTTCCGCTGTCCGGGCGACGGGCTACGGCGTGGTGATGCCCGCGGCAGAGGAAATGAAGCTGGAAACGCCGGAGATCATCCGCAAGGGCGGCGCTTACGGCGTGAAGCTGAAAGCGGGCGCGCCCTCCATTCACATGGTGCGTGTGGACATTGACACGGAGATCAACCCCATGGTGGGAGACGAAAAGCAGTCTCAGGATCTGGTCAATTCCCTCATGGGCGAAGACCCGGAAAAGCTGTGGCAGAGCAACATTTTCGGAAAATCCGTGTACGACCTGATTCAGGAGGGGCTGACCACGAAGCTGCTGGGAATGCCGGAGGAAGTCAGGGGCAAGTTCCGGGGAACACTGACAAGAATCGTCAACGAGGGCGCGACGGGGCTGATCTGTTTGATTCTGTAGGCGAAAATGTGGGCGTTCCGGCATTCCTTTCTTGACATTCCCCGTTTGCAGAGGTAAACTAAAGAAAAAAGGGAGGAATGCACAGTGTCCATTACCATTGAATACCTTTGGAAAGACCGCAAGCGTCATCTGGGGATGCCCCTGTCATTTACCCGTTATCAGTTGTCCGAGGATCGGCTGTTCCTGTCCCAGGGATTTCTGAACATCCGGGATGACGATATTCTTCTTTACCGGGTGCGGGACATCGATACCAGACGCAATCTGTGGCAGCGCCTGTTCGGCGTGGGAACGGTCACGGTGCTGTCCTCCGACAAGACCATGCCGACGCTGGTGCTGAAAAACGTGAAGGACCCGCTCTTTGTCAAGGAACTGATCCACAAGCAGGTGGAGGAAATGAAGCTGAAGCGCCGGGTCCGCTACGGCGAGATCGCAACCACCGGCGACCATGACGACGATGACGATCTGGACGATCGATAAGGCTTTTGCCCCGCCGCTGCAAAGCGGCGGGGGGTATTAGACAGTTAACAGGCACGGCGGTATAATCTGCCGTGCCTGCCCTTTGTATTGTGTAAAGCAGATTCATGTGAGCACCCCTTGCCTCTCCCTATGGGAGAGATGGCCGAGCGAAGCGAGGACGGAGAGGGTATACTAGGGTGCAAGGCCCTCTCAGTCACCTACGGTGACAGCTCTCCCAAAGGGCGAGCCAAGGGGGTGTACGCATTTTGGCGCGAGAAATGGAGCGTATCTGTACCGATACGCTCCATTCGCTGTTTTATGACTGCCCATCAAAGCGGCGGGACGATTTTCTGTTTAAGAATTTCTTTGTACGGGAAAATAAATCATCAGGGTGCTTTACCCTTGAGAAAATTCGTGATACAATACACTTTACGATTCAGATTGTTGAGGGGGAGTCCCTGTGAAGCGAACCGGCAGAAAATTTCATTGGAATTATACGGCGTTGGCCTTTGCCATTCCCTGCATGGGAATGCTGTTTGTCATGCTTATCAGCCAATACGAGCCGTTTGGCAAGTATTCCATGCTGTATTCGGATATGTACCACCAGTATTATCCCTTCTTCGTGGCGTTCCGCCGTGCTCTCCGCAGCGGGAGCGGATTGCTGTACACATGGAGCATCGGCATGGGGATGGATTATCTGGGACTGATCTCCTATTATCTGGCGTCGCCGCTGAACCTAATCAGCGTTCTGGTGCCGGAGGGCTGGCTGCTGGAGTTTTTCTCTCTGCTGGTGCCGGTGAAGCTGGGATTCGCGGGGATGTTTTTCGCCATCTTCCTCAAGAAGCTGTTCGGCAAGAACGATGCGTCCATTGCGGTGTTCGGCGGTTTTTACGGGCTGTGCGCGTGGGCGCTGGGGTATCAGTGGAATGTGATGTGGCTGGACACCTTCGCCCTGCTGCCGCTGGTGGCGCTGGGAACGGTGTGCCTGCTGAAGGAGAAAAAGTTTTTCCTCTATACGATCACGCTGTTCCTGTCCGTCTATTCCAATTATTATATCGGGTTCTTTACCTGCATTTTCGTTTTCCTGCTGTTTTTCGTGTATGAGATCTGCCGCTGGGGCGGGTGGAAGAAGCTGTTTGCGGATCTTGGGAGAATCGCCCTGTTTTCCCTGCTGGCGCTGGGAATGACTGCCATTCTGACTTTCCCGGCGCTGTCGGCCCTGCAGACTACCCAGTCCAGCGTGAACAATTTCCCCACCGGCTTCCGGCTGAACATCGCCAAGGAGAACACCATCAAGGGGCTTCTGGACGCCATGCGGCAGGTGGCGGGGAACATGGGCGGCAGCATCGAGCCGACCTTCAAGGAAGGACTGCCCAATCTTTACTGCGGTATTTTCAGCATCCTGCTGATGTTCCTGTACCTGATGGCGAAGGACATCAAGCGCAGGGACAAGTGCTGCGCCGTGATCCTGCTGCTGTTTTTCAACGTGAGCTTCATCATCCGGCAGCTGGATTTCATCTGGCACGGCTTCCATTTTACCAATATGATCCCCTATCGGTTCAGCTTCCTGTACAGCTTCGTGGTGCTGTACATGGCCTACCGCGCATGGCTGATGCGCAGGAAGTTCCGCCCGGTGCAGATCGTGATCGCCGGGGCGCTGACTGCGGGGGTGCTGGCCTGCTCCAATGAGCTGTTCGAGACCGTGCCGCTGGAGCTGGGCAGCCTGACGCTGCAAATCCCTCTCTACTTTATATATAATCTGATTTTTCTGGTGCTGTATCTCACCGTCATGCTCTACGGTCAGCTGGAAGTGCCGGAGGGAACCACGGAGCGTCAGAAAATGCGCGCCCGCGCCAAGCGGAACCGTCAGCGTGCCCGGATTCGGATATTGGCGCTGTCCGTCATGGGTGTGGAGCTGATCTCCACGCTGGTGTGCTTTGGACTGTATTTCACGGGTACGGGTGTGTCCAATTATCCAAAGGGAACCACCTACACCGCCTCCGTCATCCGCTATATGTACGAGCGGGAGGACGATAACCTCTTTTTCCGGGCGGAGACCACCCATTCCCAGACCCTGAACGACGGTGCTCTCAACGGCTACAACGGCATTTCTGCCTTTACCAGTTCCGCCAATGTCAAAGTCACGGAGTTCATGCGGGCGCTGGGCTACGGCGCGAAGAACACCTATAACCGCTACTGCTTCGAGGAAAGCTCCCCGGTGGCGAACCTGTTTCTGGGCATCAAGTATATGATTGAGCGGGACGGGAAGGACAAGTCCAGCACCTATTTTGACGAGGTGAACCGCTTCGGCGTGGCGTCCCTGCTGGTCAATACCGCGTATCTGCCGCTGGGCTTCCTGACGGAGCCGGCGCTGGCGGAACTGGACTTTTCCGCCAGCAGCGGAACGTTCCAGTTCCAGAACGACCTGTTCACTGCCGCCACGGGCATTGACGAGGAGGTCTGGCACAAGCTTCAGGGCGAGAATCTGACCATCACCGGTAACGGTGCGAACATCACGGAAAGCAATTCCACCGGCTACTGCAAGTATTCCGACTGTGTTTCCGGTGCCAACGTGACTTATACCTACACCGCTGACCGGGACGGCTTTGTGTGCGTCCATCTGAACCTGCCCAAGCGGAACGATTTCTACGTCAGCGTCAATGGCGTGGAGCTTTACAAGGAGACCATCAGCCTGTCCCAGATGATCGCGGTGGGGGATGTGAAGACCGGAGATACGGTGGACATCCGCATCGAGTGCGACAAGGACGAGAGCAGCACCATGACTGTCAGCGCCGCCGTTCTCAACGGGGAGCGGTTCGCGCGGGGCTATGAAATCCTGTCGGCGTCCCAGCTGAATCTGACGAAGTTCCGCTCCACGCTGGTGGAGGGAACCATCGACTGCGACCGGGACGGCCTGCTGTATACCTCCGTTCCGCAAAACGGAAACTGGAGCGTCAAGGTGGACGGCAAGCCTGCCGAGATCAAACTGGTAGGGGACTGCATGGTTGCCGTGAATCTGACGAAGGGCGTCCACAACGTTCGCCTGATGTATCACAACGCCGCGTTCAGCCTTGGCTGGAAGATCAGCCTCGCCTGCGCCGCCGTTTTCGGCGGACTGGCATGGAGCGTCTACAGACCCGACAAGAAGTACAAAAAATAACAAATACGCTGCCATCTCCCAATCGGGGATGGCAGCGTAAACTTTATCGGATTGCTTCTGTGATGGTGCCTCCGCCGACCACCAGGTCGCCCTGATACACCACCACCGCCTGACCGGGGGTGACGGCGCGCTGTGGGATGTCGAATTCCACCCGGGCAAAGCCGTCCGCTTCGGGGTAAATGGTTCCGGGCTGTTCCGTCTGGCTGTGGCGGGTCTTGACCGTCACTTTAACAGGCTCGGTCAGTTCGGGGAAGGGATACCAGACCCAGTTGTTTCCCCGCAGCGCGGAGGAAAACAGCGCCTCATTCGGCCCAACCGTGACGGTGTTCTTCTCCATATCCTTTCCGCAGACGTACACCGGCGCGCCCATGGCCAGACCTAGCCCCTTGCGCTGTCCCAGCGTGTAGCACACAGCGCCCCGGTGCTTGCCGACCACGCGGCCGCTTTCGTCCAGAAAATCCCCGGCGGGGTAGTGTTTGCCGGTGTAGCGTTCCAGAAAAGCCGGGTAGTCACCATCCGGCACGAAGCAGATGTCCTGAGAGTCGTGCTTCCGGGCGTTGATAAAGCCGTTTTCCTCCGCGATGGCGCGTACCTCCTGCTTGGTCAGACCGCCGAGGGGGAACTGAATCCGGGCAAGCTGCTCCTGATTTAAGCAGGCGAGAAAATACGTCTGATCTTTGGCCTTGTCCGCCGCCTTATATAATAGGTATCGGTCGCCGGACTTCCTTACTTGCGCGTAATGCCCGGACACCACGCAGTCGCACCCCAGCTCCAAAGCGCGGCGGAGAAGCCGGTCGAATTTCAGATACCGGTTGCAGTCGATGCAGGGGTTGGGAGTGCCGCCGCATTCGTAGCAGCTGACAAATTTCCGGATGACCTGCCGCTCGAAATCGTCCTTGAAGTTGAACACGTAGTGGGGAATTCCCAGACGTCTGGCCACACTGCGGGCGTCCTCCACGTCGTCCAGACTACAGCAGGTATGTCCTTTTTCCAGACCGATCATATCATTGTCGTACAGCCGCATGGTCGCACCGATGCACTCGTAACCCGCGCGGAGCATCAGCAGCGCCGCCACGGAACTGTCCACGCCCCCCGACATGCCGATCAGCGCCTTCTTGCCGTCCATGAAATCCCTCCCGATGACTTTTTTTGAGTATATCAGCGGAAAAGGAGAATGTCAACGGAGAAAACCTGACAGGCAGGAAAAAAGAATGACATTTTCCGCGGTAAAAAGCGGCGCTTTTTCAGGATTTATGACAGAAACGGTATACAATACGGGAAGAAAAGAGAAGGGGAAGCTTTTTGGTAAAACAAACTGTAACAAAAATGTAATTTTTTTCAAAAAAGGGGTTGCAATTTGTAAACACCTCTGTTATAATATGGCTACTTACATAAGAGCAAAGGAGTAAGTAGCTATGAAAAAGAGAATTGTGTGTGTATTATTAACTCTGATCATGCTGGTCAGCCTGGTGCCCGCCACCGCTCTGACTGCGTCTGCCGCTTCGCTGAAGACCAGTGAGGCCGCGATCACGATCATGAAGAAACTGGCTATTTTTAAGAGTGCGTGCTATCAGGTAACCGGCACCAATGAATTCCGCATTGGTTACGGTACGATCTGCTCTGAGAAGCATAAGACGACGTATAAGGACGGAAAGGTTCAGGACAGCACTGATGCAGGCAAGCACTCCATCACCCAGGCGCAGGCTGATCAGGCTCTGCGCAAGCTGATTCTGGATCTGGACGCGAAGGTCAACGCCTTTGCTTCTGCCAACAGCCTGACGCTGTCCCAGTGCCAGCATGACGCTCTGGTTCTGTTCACCTTCGACGTGGGCGATTCCTGGATGAGCGGCAGCGGCGTTGTCCGGAGTGCCATTGTCAGCAAGGCCGGCACCAATGATCTGCTGAAGGCCATGAGCGACTGGGCGGGCAATCAGGATGATTTCCGCCGCAGAAAGATCGAAGTCAATATGTACAAGAACGGGATTTATTCCGATGTAACGCCCAGCAGCTTCGGCACCGTTACATACAATCCCGATGGCGGTGTCATAGCTCCGAACTATGCGACCTCCTACACCTTGCTCTTTGACACGTCCAAGACTTCCAAGCATATCCCGGCTCCCACCAGAAACGGCTACAAGTTCATGGGCTGGTACTCCGCACAGTATGACGGCACGATGGTTCCCTCTCTGACGGGCAGCTATAACGGTAAGACGCTGTGGGCCGGCTGGCAGGCAACCTCTGTGACGGCCAACAATGCCAATGACCTTTCCTATGTGCATGGCATCAATGAGACATTGAAGGTGTCCCAGCTGGTTTCTCTGGATGTCTACCCCGTTCCCACCAAGAAGAACGTGAAGCCTTTCCGCACCATCAAGAAAGACACTGCCACCGTTACCGCGATCAAGGACTTTATCGATGACGATGGCAACAGATGGTGCAAGCTGTCCGCCGCGGGAGACGGATGGGTTCTGCTTAAGTCTTCCGGGCAGAGCGACAGCGGCAATAGCGATTACACCGGCGGCAAGATCAATGTGACCGTTACGGTTACCAACTCCTATGTTAACAGACGCGCCAGTGACAGCGCTTCCAGCGCCAAGAACGGTGTCTACACCGCCGGTACGAAGCTGAAGATCATCGCTACCAACGAAGCCAAGACCTGGGGTCAGGTGGAGGAGAACGGCGTGGCTGTGGGCTGGGTCGCCCTGATGTACACCGACTGGAGCACCGTCTATGACGGCTCCGCTCCCAGTGACGCCAACAACACCACGCCCATTGCCACTGCAACCGTTACCTACAACGGCTATCTGAACGCCCGCAGCGATCCCGGTGTGGACAACAAGATCGTCGGCGGCTTTGCAAAGGATACCACGGTCAATGTTTTCGAGATTCGCACGGTCAACGGCCACCGCTGGGGTCGTACCTCCTCCGGCTGGATCTGCCTGACCTACACCAGTGTTAAGATGCTCACCGACAAGAACGTTTCCGACACGGGCGTTCTGGACTACGCTTTCGAGGTCACTCTCGTGAACGCCGGCGCCGATCTCTCCACCTATGTGCAGCCCACTACCAGTTCCAACAACAGCGATACCATCAAGGCGGGTACCACGGGTCTTAAGATCACCAACGCGGCGGTTGCTGACGGCGTGATCTGGGTGAAGGCACACTGGACGGTCAAGGAGACTGACAAGAACGGTAAGACCAACGTGATTGCCAAGTCCGGCTGGGCGACCTACAATAACTTTAACCTTGTCCCGACCAAGTTCACGGTTGTCAGCGACAGCCTGAACATCAGAAAGGCTGCTGGCAGCGACAATGAGTTCGTATTCAAGCTCACCAAGGGCGTGGAAGTGGAAGTCCACGAGATCAAGCTTGTCGGCGAGGAAATCTGGGGCAAGATCGTGGGATATACTCCGATGACCGGCAGCGGCATTGAGAACTACGACGGCTGGATCAATCTGGCATCCAACTATGTCAAGCGTTCCAGCAAGATCACCATTGACGGCGGCACCAAGGGCGCTATCGGCACCGGCACCGTTGTGAACGCGGATTCCGTCCGTGTCCGTATGACCGGCGCTCTGTACGGTCAGGTTCTGGGCAACATCAACCGCGGTACCAAGGTGGCCGTTCTGGAAGAGAAGGATGGCTGGTACAAGATCGACTTCGACGTTGACAACAACAAGGAGACCGACAGCTGGATTTACAGCCAGTATCTGGAGGTCAAGATGGGCGTCGTGGAGTCCGGCACCGGCAGCACCGGCGGCACCGGCGGCACCGGTACGACCCAGAAGACGGACGGCACCGGCAAGGGCATCATTGCCAACACCTACGCCGGCGTAAATGTCCGCAGCGGCGCAGGCATCGCCAACGCCATCGTGGGCAAGATTCTCAACGGCACGGAAGTGACCATCCTGGAGGTCAAGCTCGTCGGCGCCGCCAAGTGGGGCCGTGTGAAGCAGGGCTGGATCTGCATGGACTATGTCACCATGATCTCCTACGACGAGATTCCCGGCAACAACAGCAATAACGGCAGCAGCGGCAACAAGGGCACCGGCGTGGACTCCTTCGACGAGGCTGAGAGAACCACCACCACCGCCGTCTACACCGGCTCTGTCAAGGCCGATACCACCGTTTACAAGACGCCTAACCCGAACCTGAAGGATAATACGGTTCGTTCCATCGGCATAGGCGAGAATATCACCATCCATGAGCTGACGGCTGTTACCCTGGAAATTTACGAGGGCGACAAGGTTGACGACAAGAACAAGAACAACGACGTCGAGACCGTTGTGAAGCAGACCTCCTACTGGGCGCGCATCAACGACGGCTGGATCAAGGATCCCGATGTGAACATCCAGCTGAATGCTCTGGACGAGAAGGTTCACACCGTGACCGGCGCTTCCGAGCTGAATGTGCGCAAGGCTGCCGGAACCGGCAATGACAGCATTGCCAAGCTGAAGAAGGGCGATCAGGTTCCCGTGACCAAGCTGGAGATTGTCAAGGATTCCGGCACCAGAACCCTCACCGTCTGGGGTCGTGTGGAAACCAGCGACGGCATCGTGGGCTACTGCGACCTGAGCTACATGTCCGAGGGTGCTCTGTACGAGAAGAAGGAAGAGCCTACGACTCCGACAACTCCCCCCGCGCCCACCATCGGCAGCACCGGCAACACCGGCGACGGCGGCTTCGTGAACAACAAGGGCGGCTACAAGTACACCGGCAAGGTCATCAACACCGAGTCTCTGAATGTCCGCGTTACCGCCTCTACCGGCGCCAAGAAGGCCACCACTCTGAAGAAGGGCGCCAACCTGGTGATCTACGAGACCAAGATCTCCGAGGATATGGCATGGGGTCGTTGCGACGCAGGCTGGGTCTACCTGTACTACGTTGACCTGACTCCTGCCAGCGGCAGCGCCATCGACGCCCGCGTGGTGTACACCGACAACACCATCATCTACACGGATAACGCCGCGTCCTCCGTCGCAGGCACCTATTCCAGAATGTCCGTCATCGACATTTACGAATACGTCGGCGACATGGCCCGCACCGACCTGGGCTGGGTCAGCACCGGTAATCTGCTGTAAGACAGTATTCCCAAATCTCCCCGCGGGAAACCGCGGGGAGATTTTTCTTGCCAGTGGGGCGGGATTGTGATATGATACCCCCAACAGAAATCGGGAGGAATCCAACATGAGCTATGCTGACGAGCTGTATAAGAAAACGTGCCGGGACATTCTGGAAAACGGCTTCTCCGATGAAAATCTGGAAGTCCGTCCCCACTGGGCGGACGGGACACCGGCGCATACCATCAAGAAATTCGGCGTGGTGAACCGCTACAACTTGGCCGAGGAATTCCCCATTATGACCTTGCGGCGCACCTATTGGAAAAGCGCCGTGGACGAGCTGCTGTGGATTTGGCAGAAAAAGTCCAACCGCGTCGCGGATCTGGGCAGCCACGTCTGGGACGAATGGGTGGGGGAGGACGGCACCATCGGCAAGGCTTACGGCTACCAGCTGGGCATCAAGCACCAGTACAAGGAGGGCATGTTCGATCAGGTTGACCGGGTGATCTACGACCTGAAGCACAACCCCGCCTCCCGCCGTATTCTGACGAACATCTACAATTTTGAAGACCTGCACGAGATGAACCTCTATCCCTGTGCCTACTCCATGACATTCAATGTTACCGGCGACACCCTGAACGCCATTCTCAACCAGCGCTCTCAGGATATGCTTACGGCCAACAACTGGAATGTGGTGCAGTACGCCGTGCTGACCCACATGATGGCGCAGGTGGCGGGGTTAAAGGTGGGCGAGCTGGTTCACGTCATCGCCGACTGCCACATTTACGACCGGCACATTCCCGCTGTCAAGGCCATGCTGGAACTGGACGGATACCCCACGCCCACCTTCCGGATGGATGAAAGCATCACCGATTTCTACGCCTTTACCAAGGACAGCTTCTCCATGGAAAACTATCAGTTCCACCCCTTTAACTTTGAGATCCCAATGGCGATCTGAGGTGGGACGATGGAACTGATCGTTGCGGTTTACGACGACTGGGGAATCGGCCGGGACGGGACGCAGCCCGTCGCCCTGTCAGCCGACCGGAAATTCTTCCGGACAACCACCCGTGGGGCAATGGTGATCGCGGGGAGGCGCACCATCGAGGACTTCCCGGGAAAACAGCCCCTTCCGGGGCGGGTCAATGTGGCGCTGAGCAGAAGTGGAGCGGAGATTCCCGGCTTTACGGTCTGTGACAGCGCCGAAAAGGCGGCGGCGCTTTCCCGCACCGCTGAGCGCTGCTTCGTCATCGGCGGCGGGAGCGTTTACCGGCAGATGCTGCCCTTCTGCGACACCGCTTACGTCACAAAGGTGCATGTGACGCCGGAATCCGACACCTTTTTCCCCAATCTGGACGAGGATAAGGACTGGTATCTGGCGGAAACGCTGCAATCCGGTGAGGAAAACGGCATCGCCTACGAAATGTGCCTGTATAAAAGAAAGTAAAAAAGCGCTGCCACTTGGGATGACCTGAGTGGTAGCGTGTTTTCTTTACTTGGACGGCTTGCGTTTTCCGTTTGACTGTCCCGGCTTTTTTCGCACGGGACGAGGCGGCGCGGAACGGATGAGACACTTTGCACCGGAACCGATCAAATCCTCCCGGTGCGCCTTCACCAGCGCTTCCCGCACGAGGGCGTAGTTTTTCGGGTCGCGGTACTGAATCAGCGCCCGCTGCATGGCTTTTTCGTGGGGATCGGTGGGGACGTAGACACGCTCCATGGTGCGGGGGTCAAGGCCGGTGCAGTACATGACGGTGGACAGCGTGGAGGGGGTGGGGTAAAAGTCCTGCACCTGCTCCGGATTGTAGCCCATGTCCCGGATGTACTCGGCCAGCTCCACGGCCTCCTTGAGTGTCGAGCCGGGATGGCTGGACATGAGGTAGGGGACGAGATACTGATTCATGCCGTACTGCCGGTTCAGGGCAAAATATTTTTCCACAAACTGGTTGTACACCGCGTTCCGGGCTTGCCCATCCGGGCGAGGACGGCGTCGGATACGTGCTCCGGGGCGACTTTCAGCTGACCGGAAATGTGGTACTGCACCAGCTCCCGGAAAAAGGTGTCCTTCTTGTCCGCCAGCAGATAGTCGAAGCGGATGCCGCTGCGGACGAACACCTTTTTGACGCCGGGGAGCTTCCGCAGCTTGCGAAGCAATGCGACATAGTCCGAATGGTCGGCGTTCATATTTTTGCAGGGGGTGGGGTACAGGCACTGCCGCCCGCCGCAGGCACCCTTGGATAGCTGCTTTTCGCAGGCCGGGTGGCGGAAATTGGCGGTGGGGCCGCCGACGTCATGGATGTAGCCCTTGAAGTCCTTGTCCTTCACCATGATTTCCGCTTCCCGGAGGATGGATTCGTGGCTTCGGGTCTGGACGATCCGCCCCTGATGGAAGGTCAGGGCGCAGAAGGAGCAGGCGCCGAAGCACCCCCGGTTAGACACCAGACTGAACTTGACTTCCTCAATGGCGGGGACGCCCCCCGCCTTTTCATAGCTGGGGTGATAGGCACGCATGTAGGGAAGGTCGTATACCGCGTCCATTTCCGCTGTGGTCAGGGGCTTCTGGGGCGGATTCTGCACCACGAAGAAATTGTCGTAAGGCTCCGCCAGCCGCTTGGCGGTGAAGGGGTCGCAGTTGGCGTACTGGATTTTGAAGCTCTCGGCATATCTGCGCCGGTCGGCCTTGATCTCGGCAAAGGAGGGCAGGGTGATAGTGGGCAGACTGTCGTCCGGCGCTTTGGTTTTGAACACCGTGCCGTCGATGTAGGTGATGTCCTTCACGTCCAGCCCGGAATTCAGGGCGTCGGCCACCTCCACGATGGTCTTTTCCCCCATGCCGTACATGAGCAGGTCGGCCTGACTGTCCAGTAAAATGGAGCGCTTCATGGTGTCCGACCAGTAATCGTAATGCCCCAGCCGGCGCAGACTCGCCTCAATGCCGCCGATGAGGATGGGAACGTCCTTGTAGGTCTGGCGGATAAGGTTGCAGTAGACCGTGGTGGCGTAGTCGGGGCGCTTGCCCATGACGCCGCCGGGGGTGAAGGCGTCGGTTTTCCGGTGGTGCTTGGTGACGGAATAGTGGTTGACCATGGAGTCCATATTGCCGCCGGAGACCAGAAACCCCAGCCGGGGACGGCCGAAAACGTCGATGGATTTGGGATTTTTCCAATCCGGCTGGGAGATGATGCCCACATTGTAGCCGTGGCTTTCCAGAACCCGGCTGATGATGGCGTGGCCGAAGGATGGGTGATCGACGTAGGCGTCGCCGATGATGTACACAAAGTCGCAGGCGTCCCACCCGCGGTCAAGCATTTCCCGTCTGGTAATGGGCAGAAATTCCATATACTGCCTCCTAGTAGTTCCTTTTTCTACAGTATAGCAGACTTTTGGGAGAAAGGGAAGTGGAAAAACCGTCCCGGAATAACGCAGCCGCGGGGCGGCCTGCCGGAATTGCAGACTGCCCCGCTTTTATGCTGGGTTATTGCTCAGGAACGGGCAGCTTTGTGCCGTCGGGGAGGAGAACATAGTCTACCTGCGTAAGATCGATGGCGCTGTCATTTTCCTGATCCCACAGTTCAATTCTTGTGCCGTCTTTCATGACGACACAAATGAAGTGACCATTCCACCTATAAAAATCAGTATAGGACTCGGCGCGCTGTTCCTCGGTCTCGGCGGCGGTATCCCGCACGATCTTGCTGCTGAATTTGCGAAGTTTGAAGGAGGAAACCGGGAATTCCATGACAACATCCGTTCCGTCCGGCAGCCAGCCCGTGCCGGCTTTCATGAGGATGGGACTGGTGAGCAGCTCAAGCTCCCGATCATCGCAGTTATCCGCCCCGAAGGAAATGGGGAATTGCCATTCTCCCTCGGTCAGGGTTTCATCTGTGCTGCTGTAAACCAGGTCAACCAGATAAAGAGTCCAGGTGCTTCCGGCGGCAAAGGGGGCATCCGTATTCTTTGCGGTGACGGATTGCGTCAGAAGAACGTCTATGGTGTTGGCCTTTCCGTCACCATCGTCGAGAGTATTAACCGGGCCGAAGGCTGCCTCAGAGCCGTCGGCAGGAACAAGCATACCCCGCCAATTAGCAAAACGCAAAGGCTTCTCTGTGGAAAGAACGATATCCTCCGGGGCGGTGATGCCAATAAGAATCTGAGCCACATAGCCGTCGGTTTCCACGGATTTCACTTCCAGCGTATAGCCGTTCTGGGTCGCTTTCTGAGGCGGCGCAGGTTGCGCGTCCACATCGGCCTGGGTGGGGATGTTCGGCTGGATGGCAAAGTCCAGAGCGTCGGCAACCATGTTCAGCTGCTTTTCCGTCATGTGCAGATATTCAGCGGATACCACCCCGGAATCCTCGCTGAGAATTTCGGGGTTTGCGTCCAGCCATACGGTCATCAGGGCGTCTCCCCGATTGCAGAGAATGTAGCCCCGCTCCTGGCTGGGAGAGGTCAAAATCAGTACGGTATTTCCGGCGGAGGTGGTGTAGTTCCGCTCCACCCAGTCGCCCCGGTCTTCCAGCGTGACATAATCCCGGCTGAAGGTGTCCTGCCGGTTCCAGTAGAGCGCGCCGTTGGTTTGGGTCACCTCATAGCCCTGATCTTCCGGGAAGACAAATTTCATCCACAGATAAAAGTTCCCGGTATCGTCGCAAGAGCCCTCGATGATATCAACGCTGACGTCCTGACTGTCCCGCGCGAACCGCTCCACGCCCAGGGCGTCGCACATGTTCCGGGTGGTGCGGAATTTCAAACGCTGTCCCTCCGGTTTCAGGCCATATTGTTCCGCCAGTTCCTTTGCCTTGGCATCCATGACATCTCTGTAGTTGTCCCAGTAGCCCTCCGGCAGGGTACCGGCTTTGCCCATTTCCTCGCCGTCGGTCGTGTATTTGGTTTGGAAGGCGTAGAAATCTGCACACGCCTTGTAGGCGTCGGAGCCTTCCAGACCGGCGAGAGTCAGGGTGGTGGTGTTAACGGTGTGGGGGTCTTCCACGTATACCCCGTCTACCAGAGAATAGTCCCGCTGTTCCGTTCCCGTTCCGATTTTTACGTTTTCCAGTTTCAGCACGTAGACAACGGCGCACCCCACCAGCAGAAGCAGCAGCGCGATCAGCGCCGCAATTAGCAGCGGACGGCGGATGGGACGGTGCGTCTTCCCACTTTCCTGATTCTGGGCGGGGAACTGTCCGGTTTCCGCGTTTTCAATGAGATCGTCGCCGATATACTGTAGACCCCGAAAAATATCCTTTCCGTTCATACGCGAATGCCCTCCTTTGCAAGATATGCCGAAAGCTTTTGCTTCGTCCGGTTCAGCCGCATCTGTACGGCGCTTTCGCTGATGCCGTACCGGGCGGCAATCTCCGCAATGGTATCCACGTACCAGTACCGGCGGAGAAAGACCATCTGATTGTCCGGAGTCAGGGTCCGCAGAAATGCATCCAGAATCCGCCCCAGTTCCCGGGCGTCCGACGCGCTGTCCCGGTAAGTATCCGGAATGCAGTTTTCCATTTCCTGGGTTAGGGCCACGACCTCCGCCTTCCGCTTCTGGGCGTTCTTCCAGACAACCTTTTTCAGGGCGAAATTCCGGCAGATCTTGGCGATGTACGCGAAGAAATGCTCCGGACGCTTTGGCGGGATCGTGTTCCACGCTTTTAAGTAGGTATCGCTGACGCTTTCCTCCGCGTCCTGACCGTTTTCCACGATCCGGTCTGCCAGATGATACAGCCGTCGCCCGTAGGCGGCATCGGTATGCCGGATGGCGTCCTCATTTCTGGCGAAGAACATATCTATGATTTTGCCGTCATCCATGTTTGGTCACCTCACTTGTAGTTTGTCCTTCACCCCTATAGATCGATTTTGCACGCAAAACCTCACGCATTTTTCAAAAAATTTTGAAAAATGGCGTGGCCGAAGCCACGCCGTTCAGGATTTCTTCTCTACCTTCCGCTTGATACCGTCGGTGCCGATGATGTAGGTGTTTTCCAGCTGACCTACCAGATTGGCCTTAACGGAATCGATGTAGATTCGCCGCAGCTTGTCCCGCTCCGTCAGTTCTTCGGGGGTCAGACCCTCAGCCTTTGCTTTCTTTGCCAGAACGTTGATTCTGGCGATCACTTCGTCCATTTTCATATACTGTAAAACCTCACACATACCGGTGGATGACCACCGAAATTCTGTCCTTTTTTGTCCGGCCGTTGATGGCCGCAAGCTTGATTTTTCCCAGCCCCCGGACGGAGATTTTCCCGCCCTCCGGGACGGACTTGTCCGGTTTTTCACAGGGAAGACCGTCAATGGCGGCTTTTCCGGCGGTCACGTACTGGGCGGCGAGACTCCGCCCGATGCGAAAGCCGGAGGATATGACGCTGTCCAGCCGCAGCGACGCCAGCGTGTCCCGGATCTCCTTGATTTCCGGCTCCGGGATGTGGACGCCCGAAAGGGGAATTTGGCTCAAATGCAGCTTCGTCCGTCCGGCGGAGGTGAAGTTCTGCAATAAATAGGGGGCAATCTCCGCCGTGACGAAAAAGTCGCAGCTGCCCTTGTCCACGCAGATGTCGCCCACCGTCTCCCGGCCGACGCCCGCGCCCATCAGCGCCCCCAGAAAGTCCCGGTGGCTTGGGCTGTCCCCCTGAAAGAACGCGGCGCGCAGACACACGCAGGGGCTGTCTTCGCCGTAGAGACTGGCTTCGTCCAGATAGTCCGGCAGAAAAATCAGCATTTTTCGTTCCGCGTCCTCGTAGCCGCCGAAAGCGTACAGTCCCTTCGGCTCGCCGAAGAGAAATTTTGCCATTTCCAGCTCCCGGGGGGATAGAAAGCAGGTGGCGGCGGGGATATTCTTCCGCATTCCCGCGTTCATTTTGTCCCAGAGCTTCGCCAGAAGCAGCCGATCCTCGGCGGACTGGGCGATTTTTTCAATGTTGCTTCGTTCCATGCGATCACCAATGGTACTATACCACAACTTTTGCCATGTGGGAAGAATTTTTTCTTGTATGACGGCGGCGGGTAGAGTATAATAGGGAAAAAGGAACGCTTTTCGGCGGAAAGGAATCGGACATGGTGACAGGAATCATCGGCGCGGGGGCGTCGGGAATGGCGGCGGCGCTGGCTGCGGCGGAAAACGAAAGCGGGCAGGTCGTCCTCATGGAGCGGCAGGCGAGGGTGGGGCGCAAGCTTCAGGCCACCGGCAACGGGCGCTGCAATTTATCCAATCTCCACGGGACATCCGGCGGCTACCACGGGGAAAATCCGGGGTTTGCCGACTATGCGCTGAGGCAGTTTCCACCCACGGCGGCGCTGGAATGGTTCCGGAGTCTGGGGCTTCTCACCGTGGCGGAGGATTCCGGGCGGGTGTACCCCTATTCCGATCAGGCAAATTCCGTGGTGGATGTGCTGCGGTTCGCGCTGGAAAAGCCGAATATCACGGTAAAGCTGGGATTTGAAGCGGAAAAAGTGAAAAAAACGGCTTCCGGCTTCCGCATTATTTCCGGGGACGAGACGGTGGAGTGCGACAGGCTCATCGTTGCCTGCGGCGGTCTCGCGGGGACAAAGCTGGGGAGCAGCATGTCCGGCTATCAAATTCTGCGGAGCTTTGGCCACAGCTGTACCCGGCTGCGTCCGGCGCTGGTGCAGCTGAAAAGCAGCTGGAACGCGGTTACGAGCCTGAAAGGCGTCCGCGCCAACTGCCATGCGGCCATTCTACACGACGGAAAGCGGTTTTCCGAAAGCACGGGGGAGCTGCAATTTACCCAGTACGGTCTCAGTGGGCCGGTGATTTTCGAGGTGTCCCGGGATGCGTGTCAGGGCGGCGGCGAGTGGCTTTGCCGGTTGGATTTCTTGCCGGATATGGCGGAGAACGCCCTGATATCTGAGCTAAAACGGCGCAGAACGACCAGTCTTCCCGTCTCGGAGCTGTTCACGGGAATCCTCCACAACCGCCTTGGCCGGGTGCTGACCCAGACGGCGGGGATTTCCGCGGGCGGGGCGATTTCCGACCTTTCCGACGAGGAGCTGCGTCAGGCCGCCCATGCGGCGAAGGCGCTGAGCGTACATCTGACCGAACCTATGGGCATGGACAGCGCACAGGTGACGGCGGGGGGCATTCTCACGTCGGAATTTGATGAAACGACCATGGAAAGCCGCCTCGTTCCGGGGCTTTACGCCTGCGGAGAGGTCTTAGACATTGACGGCGACTGCGGCGGCTATAATTTACAGTGGGCGTGGAGCTCCGGCCGTCTGGCCGGACAGAGCGCCGGGAGGAACGACACATGATCCGTTTGAGCGATATTTCCCTGCCGCCGGAACACAGCGCCCACCAGCTGCCTTTCGAGGCGGCGCGGATGCTGCGGATTCCCAACTCCAAAATCCGCGGCGTGCGGATCGTCCGGCGGAGTGTGGACGCCCGGAAAAAGCCCAATGTGCGTATTATTTACACCATTGACGTGACGGTGGATGGCAGCGAAAAGAAAATTCTGAAACAAAGCGGCTGCAAGCGGGCGTCCATCGCCCCGGCGACGCGGTACAAGCCACCCAAATCCGCAAAAGCGCCGGAGAAACGCCCGGCAGTGGTGGGTTTCGGCCCCGGTGGAATGTTTGCCGCGCTGATTCTGGCGCTGGCGGGCTGGAAGCCGCTGGTGCTGGAACGGGGAGAGGATGCCGCGTCCCGCCACGAGAAGGTGGAAAAATTCTTCCAAACGGGCGAGCTGGATACGAAAAGCAACGTCCAGTTCGGCGAGGGCGGCGCGGGAACGTTTTCCGACGGCAAGCTGAACACCGGGGTCAACAACCCCAGAATCGGCTGGATTCTGGAACAGTTTGTGGCGGCGGGGGCAAGGGAGGACATTCTCTATGACGCCAAGCCCCACGTAGGCACCGACGTGCTGCTGACCGTGGTGCAGAATCTGCGCAAACGCATCATCTCTCTGGGCGGCGAGGTGCGGTTCAATACGCAGGTCACCGGCCTGTGTACGGAGAACGGACGCCTGACCGGGCTGAAAATCGCCGACGGGACGGTCATTCCCTGCGACCGGGCGGTGCTGGCCATCGGACACAGCGCCCGGGACACCTTTGAAATGCTGGACGCTTCCGGCGTTCCCATGGAGCCGAAGCCCTTCGCCATGGGCGTGCGCATCGAGCAAAAGCAGCGGGACATCGACATTGCCCAATACGGCGGCGAAAATCCCGCCCTGCCCCCGGCGGATTATAAGCTGGTGGAGCATCTGGACGGGGAGACGGTGTATACCTTCTGCATGTGCCCGGGCGGATATGTGGTGGCGGCGGCCAGCGAGGAAGGACGGGTGGTCACCAACGGCATGAGCTATGCCGACCGGGACGGGGAAAACGCCAACGCAGCGCTGCTGGTGACGGTGAATCCCGCCGATTTCCCCTACGAAGGTGTCCTCGGCGGGATGCGCTGGCAGCGGGAAATCGAGGAAAACGCCTACCGCGTCAGCGGCAGCTACCGCGCCCCGGCGCAAATAGTGGGAGATTTTCTCGCGGGAAGACCCAGCGACCGGGCGGGGCGGGTAACGCCGACTTACCGTCCGGGGGTGACCTGGTGCGACCTGCACGACGTGCTTCCCGGGAAGATCACCGACGCCATTGCCCAGGCACTGCCCCGGCTGGACGGGAAGCTGAAAGGCTTTGCAGACCCGGACGCGGTGATGACCGCGCCGGAGACCCGCAGTTCTTCCCCGGTGCGGATTATCCGGGATTCCTCCCGGCAGTCTTCCCTTCGGGGGCTGTACCCCACGGGAGAGGGCGCGGGCTACGCCGGGGGCATCATGTCCGCGGCCATCGACGGCATTATGACGGCGGAGACAATCATTATGGAGGAAAACTATGAACGAGAAACAGATCAACAAATGGCTCCGTAAGCGTTTCAGCCCCGTTGGCTGGACGCTGGTGGGATACTATGTCCTGATGAACATTCTGGTTTCCGTGGCGATGCTGCGGGATGTGATCGCGGGATACCTGAATGCTTTTATAGAGGGAAACGATCAGTATGTCCCGGACGTGTCCGCTCTGACCGGAAACGCATGGGGGTACATCGCCGCCGTGGCCGTCGCTCTGGTGATCCTGTACGCATGGAAGGGCAGAGAATTCTGGGGCGGGGAAGTGCTGAGACGGGAAAAACCCATGAAACCGGGAACTTTGCTGTGCATGGTGTGCCTATGCGCCGGAACGCAGATGGTAAATTTTGTCTGGATCAATCTTCTTGAGCTGGTGATGAACTGCTTCGGCCGGTCTGCCACCGGGACGCTGGACGCCGTTTCCGGCAGCTCGGACACCGTCAGCATGTTCCTGTATGCATCGTTTCTGGCACCCATTTCGGAGGAGCTGATCTTCCGGGGCTTCGTCCTGCGGTCGCTGCGGCCTTACGGCAAGCGGTTTGCCATCTTGGGTTCCGCGTTCCTGTTCGGGCTGTTCCACGGGAACCTGCTGCAAACGCCCTATGCGTTTCTGGTGGGACTGGTGCTGGGATATGTGGCGGTGGAGTATTCCGTCGGCTGGTCCATGGTGCTCCATATCTTCAACAATCTGGTGCTGGCGGACCTTCTGAGCCGTCTGACGGCAAATCTTCCGGAAGTGGCGGCGTCGGTGCTCGAGCTGACGATTTTCACCGGATTTTTCGCGGCGGCGGTGGCAATTCTGATCGCCAACCGTGCCCGTGTCCGGGCGTACATCCAGAGCGAGTGGATCGACCGCCGGTGCCTGAAATGCTTCTTTTTCAGTGCCGGTGTGATCGTTCTGACGGTTCTGATGGTAATAAACATGATGATAGCGCTGTCCGCATAATGCGGACAGCGCTATCGTCTTGGCTGACCAAAGTTAACCCCCAGCTATGTCGGGGGCAAAAGAATAGCTTCCAGCGAGGAGTAAAGCAGACAGGAAAAAAACTCCCCATTATAGCGGAAGTGGTTTGCCGACCACACAACTACGATAATGAGGAGGTCTCTCTCGTGAAAGAAGCGCAGGCTCGACCGTCGGAAATGCTTGATGATATCCTGATGCCAAAACCCAGACTGCTGAGAGAAAAAGCATAAAAAATTCGGACACAGTTTTGCGGCTGTACGGGTTGAATTTGTTATTGACGGAAAAATGACGGGATAAAATCTATGGCCGAAAGAGCTGCGTAACTTTTTACACAAGAAAACCGCCGCTTTTATGAGAAAGCGGCGGTTTTCTGGAGCTAGTGACCTGACTCGAACAGGCGACCTTCTCATTACGAGCGCAGGCTAAAGCATTTGGTTTTGTCTCGTAACATGCGAAAAGTGCTGGTATTGCAAGCACTTTTTCGTCTCCAAGGTTTTGTGTCATCCCGTCTTATGGGGTATCTTTAGGCCATTTTTGAGAAAAAATAACGCCAAATTAACGCCAAGTTTCCGTCAAGTGCTGTTTCCGAAAAAGTTACCAGTACTGACAGGCTTGACATCCCCAACTTTTAAGGGTAGATTCGAGCATGATTTTCTCAGGTTCAAAAAACGGCAATTCCGAACTTTTACGGAATCTTTTAAGATAATCCCATATTCGTTGCTTCTGAATAATCCATTGCCTTCTCTATAAATACAACAGCAGTTTTTCTTTTTTTGATTATACCCTCTGTCACAGTTAATTTCAAGATGAATTTAGCACCCGGTTGGGTGCTTTTTTCATATACACTCTTACGAAAGGAGTCACGCATTATCCCTCGCAAATCCCCAAAATCAATAGGCAGCATCTACAGCATTCCCATCGACCAACTCCATCCCCACCCGGACAATCCCTTCGGCATCCGGGACGACCCTTCCATGTTGGAACTTATTGAGAGCGTGAAAAAACACGGCGTTCTGGTTCCAGCCATTGCCAGACCGAAGCCGGAGGGTGGTTATGAGCTGGTTGCCGGTCATCGCCGTCAGAGAGCCAGTCAGCTTGCCGGTTTGGATTCCATGCCGGTGATCGTGATGAATCTCGATGACAATGACACCATCATCCAGCTCGTTGACAGCAACATCCAGCGCGAAAACATTCTTCCCTCAGAACGGGCAAAAGCCTATAAACTCCGCATGGAAGCCATCAAAAAGAAGGCCGGAAGACCCCAAAAGGAGGAAAATCAAAATTCGCCGAAAATTTCGGCGAATTTCCGAAGTGATGATTCCATCGGAGGATTGGCTGGTGTCAGCGGCGATACGATTCGCAATTATATCTCCCTGACGAACCTGATTCCCGAACTCATGGAAATGGTGGATGAAAAGAAAATCGCACTCAGCCCTGCCTATCAGATTGCCGCACTCCCCCAGGAAAGTCAGAATCTGCTCTACGATACCATTGAAAGCGAGCAGGCAACTCCCTCTCTATCCCAGGCGCAGCGTATTCGCAAGCTGAGCCAAAGCGGGAAGCTCGATGAGGATTCCATGCTCCAGATTATGATGGAGCAGAAAAAGCCGGAACGGAATGACATTACCCTGTCCGGCGAGAAACTTCGGAAATACTTTCCCCGCTCCTATTCCCCGCAAAGAATCGAAGAAACCATCTTCAAGCTGTTGGACGCATGGATGCGCAAGCGCCAGCGGGATAACAGCAGATGCACAGAACACCGAAGATTTCATCCGGGAGGCCGTAGTCCGCAAGACGGAAGCTGGCTTTCTGGTAGTCATAGGCGCAGGATAATCCAGATTGCCCCTGGGCAGCAATGCTCTGGTTGTACCGGACCATATCTTCCCAAAGCTCCGGGTATGGTTTGACTTTCTCCGGTGCTGTGGAATCAATGATGACGGTGGTAGCGGGCAGTTCCGGCTCCTCCCGGTCAAGGAAGTCTTTTGCGGTGCTGGCAATAGAGCTGTCCACAGCAGCACCCCAGATATAGGGATACAGGATGGAGGCTAACCCAGCAAGGAAATCTATCTTGTTTGATTATCTTGGGAAATGCAATGTTTTTGAAATTGAGTTTGATGTGTGTTGTTTATACTAATTCTTAATTAAAGTCTTTAATTAAGAATTAGTATGAAATAATTGATAGGAGATTCAAAATGAAAGAATGTATAAGCATTGGACTGATCGGTTATGGCCAGCGGGGAACCTATTTGCTTCGGGATACACTGCTACACCGTACTGATATTCATATCCTTGCAGTTTGCGATGCTTATGAAGACAGAGCAATTGCTGCACAGCAGGTAATTGCTGAGGAAAAAGGATATACGCCCTTTGCAACCGTTAATTACAAAGAAATTCTGGCCATGCAGCAGGTTGGTGCTGTTTTGGTGACTTCTTCTTGGGCTGGGCATATTCAAATCGCAATAGATGCTATGGAAGCGGGGAAATATGTTGGTATTGAGGTTGGCGGTCCCCGACATGAACCATGTTGGGGAATCGCAGCTTGGTCACCTCGATAGGAAAGGCTTCAATCTCACTTGCCCACACCGGTCGGATGCCATTCCGCACTGCCGCCAGAGGAAAGCCGCCGATCCCATCGAACAGGCTGCCCATGGTTAATTCGTTTGTCTCCTGATTCGCTATACACCTCCTCCAAAAGCAAAAAGCCAGCCGTAAAACAGCTGGGCGCACTTAAGGACTGTCGTCACCACATCTCCCTGAGTAAACTGCAGTTTATCAGGGTCACTCTCGCTTTCATTCTTTCGCACCAAATAGTCATGCAGCCCCGCTGCCTTTGATGCAAAAGATGAGAGAGACACCAGACGATTACCACGGTTGATATTCAGCACTCTGGAAATGGGTCCCAATTCATGGGTTGGGTAATTTTCACAGTTACGATTTTTGTAATTGCTTAAACGGTAATGCCGAAGTTCTTCCCCTTTCGATATCTCATCCCGTAGATCATGCTTGTATCCGCCTTGGCAATGAACGACTTCTCCAAACAAGCCTTGCCGCACCATATTCAGAATCAACAGTTCGTTTCTTCCGTAGCAGCAATTTTCCATCATCATACAAGGAATCTTCGTTCTTTCGTAAGCATGAACCAGCTGCCAGCATTCATCCACGGAATAAGCACATCACAAGGCTAAACGGAGCAGAGCTGCCGCCAGTAAATATCATATGTGGGGGAAGCCCGTGTCAGGATCTCTCGGTGGCCGGAGCTAGAGCCGGTCTGGCCGGTACGCGCTCCGGTCTTTTTATGGAACAAGTCAGACTCACAAAGGAGATGAGAAATGCAGACGAATTACGAGGCAGAACAGCTATCGATATACGACCTCGATTCATGGTGTGGGAAAATGTTCCCGGAGCTTTCTCCAGCGGAACGCCAAAAGGAGAAGACTTCCGGTGTGTCCTCGAGGAGATCGTCCGAATTAAAGTCAGCGGTATTTCAATCCCTCGACCTTACCCATGGCCATGGCAACCTGCTGGGCGAATCGTACTGGGAGCTGATCTCTCCCTGGCGTGGAGATGCCTCGACGCGGAATTAGGGCCTATCTGAAAACCGGGAATATGACCAACAGCGAGGGATTTTTCGCCTGCTGAAGCCATTTTTCCGCAGGAATACTTTGTGTATTACAAGGGAAAATGGTGCACAGCAGGCGGAAAAGACCCGCTGTTTGGGCATGTTGACGGTTTTCAGATAGACCCTATGTGAAGCTTCGCATAATTGAGCTTATGTGCAGAACGGAATTATGAAAAGAAAAGAACCAAAATCCTGTATAATGCCGTCCATGTCAAGGAAAGGAAATCCTTATGGCAATGCCATGGCAGAAAATTTCTTCTCTATTCTGAAAACGGAGTGCATCTACCGCCACAAACCAAAGTCGATCCAGGAAGCGAATGAACTGATTGACAGGTATATTTACTTCTATAATCACGAGCGCATCCAAACAAAAACGGGAGTGGCGCCGCTGTCGCTGCGCCACTCCGCTTAAAACTCAATATCCTACATGGGGGCTTTTTGTACTGTCTGCACAATCTGGGGCGTTTCAATCATTTGCCGGGGGGGCGGATGGTTAGAGATGCGCGTAATAATGACAGAAGAGACTGTCGGAGTTTCCATCGTAGCTTTCCCGGAACAGCGCTTTCGCTCTTTCCCGGTCGCCTTCGTAGAGCTTTACAAGACCCAGCAGGTACTGGTAGTAGGCCCGACGGGCAATGGCGGGGTCCTGTGCAAAGGAGATGAAGAAAGGCGTGGTGGAGAAGAAGCCATTGTCTTTCCGGTCGAGGTTGAAGCTCCAGTCCCGCTTGGCGCGGGCCATGATGTTCCATGCCTTTTGCTGCAGGCCGAGGGCTTCGGCACAGAGCGCCTGATAGTAGGGCAGCTCCCGCAGGTGCATGTTGCTGAAGAACTCAACTTCGATATCCAGAATCATCCGGTAAATGGACTGCGCGTCCTCCTTTTTCCCCATATGCTCCAGACACTCGGCCATATGGAACTGATAGGGGACGTACTTGCAGCGGTTCCAGATGCCGGAGCCGAGGCTTTTTGGCAGGGTAAGCGCCTTTTCCAGCAGCTCGTAACAGCCTACCCAGTCACCGGCGGCTTTCTTTGCCATGCCCAGCTGGAACCATGCGTACATATACTGATCCGCAATGGCGTGCTCGCCGCCTTCGCAGGCCACGAACACATGGCTCAGCAGAAGCTGCAATGCCTTTTCCGGCTGGAAATTCTGGTTGTAAGCCTTCGCCAGCTCCACAAACAGGTCGTCCCGGCGGAAGTTGCTGGCGTGTGGTTCCAGCAGCGCGATTTTTTCCGCGGCGGGCGCACCCATCAAATCCATCAGAATCGCGGATTCATACAGCACCTGCTGCGAGCAGTTGAGGCTGCGGGCTTTCTCCATCAGCTTCACGGCCTCGTCCTTCCGGTTCAGATGGGTGAAGCAGGCGATGGCCAGAGAGCGGTAGGTCATGTAATTTCCCGGCTCCGCTTCCGTGCTTTCCGCAAAAAGCTTGGCCGCGGCTTCGTACTGGCGCTTATCATACAGCAGGCAGCCCAGCAGGAAGGGGGCTTTCACGGCATTCTGTTCCCGGGCAAAGGTCAGGACCCGAATCTCGGCCAGACGGGCGGGGTAGGTGTCGATGATTTCGGCAGCATCTGCCAGACGGAGGGTTTCTTCATAGTCCATGCCCTGCTTGCGGCGCAGGTACGCCAGAGTATACAGGGTCATTGTGGTGTGGGTGTGGTACTTGCCGAACTGTTCCAGCAGTCTGGCGGCAAGGGCATACTGTCCCATGGATTCCAGATCGAAAACCATATCCAGCACAGTCTGGTCGGGGGCGGAATCCAGCTTGGCGAAGAAGTGCGCTTCCTCCACGCCGCCCAGCCAGCGAACCAGATTGTTCATGCGATCCTCGGCCATGACACGGTCGAGAACATCCTGAGCCGCTTTTTTGTTCCCCAAATCCCGGTAGGCCAGAGCCATGACCACCGGCGCCAGCGGATGCTGGGCGTCCCGGCTCAGAGCCAGCCGGGCGTGAGCCAGAGCGGTTTCCGCGTCGCCCTGCTTCAGGGCAATACAGGCGGCTCGCACCATGGCTTTGGCAACGGCACTGCCGTTCCATGCGGCCTTGCGGTACTGATCGTAGGCTTCCGTGGTGCGCTCCTGTGCTTCCAGAATCAGACCCAGAAGATAGTATGGGTCGCCGGACTGGGTGTGCATATTAAATTTTGTCAGGGAATCAAGACCCTTCCGGGCATAGCGTTCCGCCTCGGACAGACGCCCCATCTGGCAGCAGTATTTTGCCATGCCCAGCAGGCAGTCTGCATGGTAGGGGTCGCGCTTCAATCCTTCCAGCCAGTAGGCGTCCGGCATGACAGCCGGGTCACGGTATTGCTCCACATGGACACCGGCGAGATACAGCTCGTCAGCACTGCGAACCTCGGATGCCAGCGGCATGGGATCTTTGACGGGAGGCTTTTTCAGGTTATCCGGCTTTTCCTCCCGGTAACAGGCAATCGTTTTTCCGCCGGCGGTGACGGAAATGGCAACGCAGCCCTCAGGGCGGGCCCAAGAGAGCATAACGGGAGATGCCGCGTTCAGCGTCACCTGCTCAGACAGGATGGCCTTATTGCCGCAGGTGATCTCAACATGGGCGTCACCAAAGGTTTCCGTAGCCTGAATCCAGACATGCTCCGCTTGCAGCGACAGGGCGCATTTCAGGTTCGCGTAGTCCGGCGTGCCGATCTTCTGAATGGGATACCAGTACTGGGAAAATTCCTTGGTCTCATAGGGTTCCAGCCATGCAAAATTGGGCTGGTTGTCGGTGTAGGAGCCTGCCATCAGCTCGGCATACTGGCCGTCGGTATCGGTCAGAGTATTCTCCCATGTCTTGGACAGCTGATTGTACGCCCAAGTGAACATCTTCTTGCCGGGGGAGACGTGGTGGTCGCCGATGTGGACGACGCCGCAGTCTAAGCCATGGTCATAGCCGCCGAAGAAATCATATTGGGAAGCACAGGCAAAATAGGAGGTGGCATCCTTTGTGTTCTTGTGCCAGGAGATGTCCCGGGCGGTGGTCATATCGATGCCGTTGAAGGTGGCGTCCCCGGCAATGGGGTAGGAGATCCGGGAGTCCAGATAATGGAAATTCACATAGGTGACGTCTTTGGGGAAGAAAATCTGGTAGCTTTCGTTCACGGGAGCTGCGGCGTTTTCCCACCACAGGAAGCTCTTTGTCACGGGGGTGCGGTTGCACAGCTTCACGCGGGTTTCCAGATAAGCACAGCCGGGGCGCAGGACGATGCCCACCATGCCCTTCATCCGGTCGATGGGGTCGTGCTCGGACAGCCAGCAGATGACGCTGCCGTCGCCGCACTCCTCCGTTTCAAAATCGCAGGGCAGGAAGCCGGAAGGCCGGTGGTGGTAGGGCCAGTTGAACTCCACGCCGCCGGAGATCCAGGAACCAAGCGCCCCGATGAGACCGGGCTTGATGACATGCTGGCGGTAGAAGAAATCGTAATCGGTGACCTTGTCCCGTGCGGCAAAAATCCGGCCGCCGATCTCCGGCAGAACCAGCACGTCCAGATACTCGTTTTCCAGATGGACGACGGTGTAGCTGCGCTCGATTTTCCGTTCCCGGTTTACTTCCAGAACGACCTTGTTGGGATAGGGGCGGCCGGTGGAGCGCTGGTGAACCCGATGCTCGGAAAACAGCGGCATTTCTTCCTTCTCCGGCTCCGGGTAGGTGGGGAGTATAAGCTGTTCAATGCGGATGGATGCGTTGGACATGGGAATCCTCCTTTTATGTTATACATGACAGTTTTGGGTCATTCATTACTTCCATGATACTGCATATTCCACAAATAGAGAAGTCCAAAATCCGGAAAATTCTACAGCGTTTTTTAGACGAAAGCCCCGGATTGACTTATTTGTGAAAACTGTGCTATCATAGGGGAAAAACAAAAGGAGGTCTCAGCGATGGTATATCTGATGGTGGAGCAGCAGTTTGCGAAATACCCATGGTGTCAGCGCACCATCCGGGGTATCTTCGAGGAAGTGCGGAAGCGCCGCATCCATGTTCAGGAGGTCAGCGAGCTTCCCGGTGGGGCAGAGGAGCGCTCCTGCGTGCTTCTGGTAGGCGCTTCCGAAGAATGGATCAATCAGACTGCCCGCGGGGCAGGCAGTCTGGGGCTTCATCCCATTGTCCTGTCCAACCGGGAGACCAATTCCTCCGGGCTCAGTGTCAGCTCTGTGAAGATGGACATTCACAGCTCCATGGAACTGGCGGTGGACTATCTGAGGACGCTGGGCAGGGAAAGACTGGCGCTGTTCGGGGTCAATCCCAGCGCGTCCTCCGACCTCTGGCGTGCCAGACGCTTTGGAGAGCTGACCGGGCGGGAAGGGGATGTTTTCTTTCTGGGTTCCTCCGTCAACGAGATTTTCGACCAGTTTTACGAAAAAATCCACCGCTACGATGGGGTGATCTGCGCCAGCGACTACGCTGCCGTCAGTCTGGTGGGCAGGCTTCGGGAAAAGAACTATGCTATCCCGGAGAAGCTTTATGTTGTCGGTTATGGGGATATGTTCCTGTCCAGACTGTTCCGGCCGTCCATTACGTCCATTTCCGACGACTATGAGAGCTTTGGAAAAGCGGCGCTGGCCATCTGCGCCATGATGGAGAAGAACGATGCGTTCTCGGTCGTCAGCGTGAAGCTCAAGAGCCGTCTGCATATCCGGGAGACGACGGAAAATAGACCCTATCTCCCGGACAGCCGCCCGGTCGTGCCAGTACCGATTCCGGAGAACCGCTTTTTCGGGGACATGGAGTTTACCAAACTGGCCAATCTGGAAACCATGTTCAATGAGTGCGACGAAACGGACTTCATGCTGCTGCATCTGCTGCCGCAGGAGCTGTCCTATTCCGTCATGGCGCAGCAGTGCTTCATTTCCGAAACCGCGGCAAAATACCGGGTAAAGAAGATGCAGAAGCTCTGCGGTGCAGACAATCGGGAAGAGCTGACGGAGCTGATACGGAATATTCTATGAAACATAAGAGGTGCGCTGCCGATGGAAGGCAGCGCACCTCTTTTCCATATTATTGTCCACTGTATTGCCGCACCAGCTCTATCAGCTTCGGGACGGCGTATTCAAAGAAGCTCCGGAATGCGCCGCAATAGCGGTTCACGCCCAGACTGCCGTCCGGCATTGCCAGCCTGTCCCGGCGGCATCCGCCCCGGCAGAGGGGCGCCCACTTGCAGCTGCGGCATTGCGAGGGGTATACGCGGGAAGCCTCAATGAAGCCCAGCGCCTGCCGCCTGCGTTCCAGTTCCGGGAAAGAATCCGTGGTCAGATTGCCCAGCCGCCAGTCATCCAGCATATAGAAATCACAGGGATAGACGCTTCCGTCTGCCTCCACCACGTACTGCCGGCTGCACACGCCGTTCATCTCGCAGACGCCCGGAGGGTTGCCTGCAAGAAGATTCATCAGGCCGATAAAATAGCGTACATACCGAAGATGCCCCTGCTTTGCTTCCGGATACCAGCAGTCAAACAGATTTTTCAGAAATTGCAGATACGATTCTTCGTCCAAGGAATAGCCCTGCTTTCCCGGCACCGCTTCCAGCGGGTCCAGACAGGGGATATACTGCTGGTATTCCACGCCGAACCTTGAGAAAAACTGATAAATCTGTTTGATCTGGGGAACGGTCTGGCGGGTGACTACCGTCAGCACATTGAATTCCACCTTGTATTCCTTCAGCAGGTTCAGCGACTCCATGACCCGGCCAAAGGTTCCCTGACCCGTGGGGTCTAAACGGTTGGCATCGTGGACTTTCCGGTTCCCGTCCAGTGACAGCCCCACAAGAAAGCGGTGTTCTCTGAAAAATGCCGTCCATTCCCGATCCAGCACCATGCCGTTGGTCTGAATGGAATGATGGATGGCGACACCATTGACGTTCCATTTCTGTTCCAGCTCCATGGCTCTGCGGAAAAAGCCCAGCCCCGCCAGCGTCGGCTCCCCGCCCTGATAGACAATGGTGCAGCTGCCCTCCGCAAAGACCAGGGTTCGCTTCAGAATGGCTTCCAGCGTATCCTCTGACATGATACCGTAGGAAGCCTGTTCCCGGTGAGCGGCCTCGTCGGCATAAAAACAGTATTGACAGCGCAGATTGCACAGAGAGCTGGCGGGCTTGAGCATAATGGACAGCGGCGGCATAAGCATTCCTCGTTTCTGTTGATATTGCCATTATAACATAGCGGAAGAAAAACATCAAGAACGCCGCCCAAAGGGGCGGCGTTCCGATGATAAATCAGAAGGTATCCTTGACCTGATGGAAGGCGTAAATGCGGAAATCGTTGGGGCTGTACGTGGCAGCCTGTGCGATCTCTGCTTCCGCCTCGTCCCTGCGTCCCAGACCCAGCAGCGCGTAGCCCCGGAGAATGTGGCCGTTGACGGAGTTGATCTTCACGATATCATACTCGAAGGGCATGGGCGTGGGAGAGCCGACGCCGTAATAGCTGCGCATATCTTTGTTCTTCAGCAGATTGTCACCGGATTCCAGCATTTCCGTCAGGACCTGCTGTGCCTGACTGAACCGCATCAGCTTGCGCAGAGCAAGCGCCCGGAACATGGACAGCTCGGAAACGGCCGCCTTGTAGACGGAGGCTTCCTCGAAGGCATTTGCCGCTTCCTTGGTTTTTCCAAGAGATTCCAGCAGAGTGCCCAGATAGTAGAAGATGTGGGCTTCCTGATTGAACCATGTTTTGGCTTCGCCGTAGGATTTGGGCATATTTACGCCGTTCATGTAAACCTGATAGGCTTCCGCGGCCTTTCCTGCAGCGGCAAGCTCATTGGCGTAAAGCACATGCATCCAGGCGTGCTGCTTGGTCAGATTGCCCTCGCCGCCCTCGTAGATGTGGAACCGCTTGATCTTGGCGGCGTGGATGGCTTCCGCGTAGCGACCCTGCTGGCAGAGCAGCACGATCCGATCCAGATAGCAGTCATCCCGCTGCGCCAACAGCTCGGGGTAACGGCCGTATACATCCAGACGTTCCGCCACGGAAACGTTGGTGTTTTTCAGCAACTGCTGGTATTCAAACAGCAGACGGGGGTCCTTCCGGTATTTCAGCGCCCGTTCCATGCAGACACGTGCGGAGGCGGCATCGCCCCGCTTGTCGAAATAGGCCAGCGCCAGATTCCGAAGCGCCTTGGCATGGGTGCTGTCCCGGGAGATGCACTGCTCCCACATCGCCACGGCTTCGTCATAGCGGAAGCGGTCGTAGTACAGGCAGCCCAGATAATAGCAGGCATTGGCGTCGGCAGGATTGTTTTCGATGGCGTATTTCAGAACGGCAATGTCCTCCAGCCGTGCCGGGAAGCACAGACCGGTATCCAGAGAAGCGGCAAAGGCAAGCGCTTCGCTTCCGTCCTGACCCAGCAGATGCTGGCAGTAGCCCCGATAGTAATGCAGCAGCGGATAATGGCTCCGGCTCAGCTCTATTACATACAGAGCGTCCTCGGTAAGACCGGCTTCCAAGTAATCGCAGACCGCATCCAGATAGTTTTCCGGCTTCTGGCCGAACATTTCCCGGATGGCATTGCTATTGTCCTCATAATGGTTCAGCTCCACTCTTGCCCACAGATCCAAAAGATCTGCGGAAACGGAAGCGCTTGCCAGCTTTCGAGCTTCCTCGTCCCGCCCCAGATGGCGCAGGATCGCGGTTTTCAGGTTCACGGCACGGCTGTGACCGGCATTCAGTCCCAGAGAAATTTCCAGCTTTTCCAGAGCGTCCGGATATTCGCCCTTGCGGCAGTCCAGCGTGGCCAGCTGGAAGTAGGCGGCGCTGCGGTGGGGATAGTTCCACGCGGCACGGTAAAGAACGTCGTAGGCTTCATCGTACTCGCCCAGATACTGCAAAGCCAGACCCTTCAGATAGAAGGCTTCCGTGTCGGCGGGGTGCTGGTTGCGGCTGGTGAGCCGGGCAATGGCGGTGTCGCAGTAAGCGACACATTCCCGGAACTTGCCGTCCTTCAGTGCCAGCCGTCCCATGGAGGTGTTGCAGCGGATGTCGCCGGGGTCCCGCTTCAGCGCTTCCAGATAGTAGTCGCGGGGGTCAAAGTTGTGCTGCTTGTACTGCTCCAGGTGGAAGCCGTTGATGTACAGCTCCTCCACGGTGTCATACTCGCAGGGGCGTTTTACGGGGGTGCGAACCTCGATGGGCTGCTTCTGTCCCCGGACGTAGGGCTTGTAGGATACCAGAACCCTGCCGTTTTCGTCGGTGAGGGTGGCGGTCAGGTTGGCAGCATCCTCATTCAGAGCCAGCTCTTTGCACCAGCTGGCCGCGGGGGTCATGTCGGCAGTCTCGGTAAAGAGAACTTCTTCGCCCTTGCGCACGGTGATTCTGGCATTGGGGAAAGAACCGGTGACATTGAAGCCCAGAAATACCTTGTCGCCTCGCTGCTCCAGATTCATGGCGGCGTCAATGGTGGCATTCTTCACATCGCCGATATCCCGGATGGGATACCAGTACTGCTCAAACTCCTTGGTCTCAAAGGGGGCGATCCATGTAAAGTCCGGCTGGTTGTCGGTGTAGACGCCGGTCATCAGCTCAATATAGGGGCCGTCCTCGTCGGTGAGGTTGGAGCACCACATTTCGCCGAAATCGCCGTGTCCCCATGTCCACATTTTCTTGCCGGGGGCAATGTGGTGGTCGGCGACGGTGGCAATGCCCTTTTGCAGGCCGCCGTCATAACCGGCCACAAAGTCCATATCGGACTGACCCTGAGAAATCAGGAAAGAGGAGGGCACCTTCACGGAGTCGTACAGAGAAAGGTCGGTGCCATCGCCGTAGTCAAAGGGTCTTGCGGACTTGTAAACGCCCTTGGCGATGGGCCATTGCAGCACCGCGCGGCGGTCGTGGTCGTTGACCCATTCCACGTCCGGCGGGAAAATGGTGCGGTAGGATTCGTTCACCGCCACCGCCAGATTGGCCCACCACATGAAGATCTGAGGCAGGTTGGTGCGGTTATACACCCGAATTTTTGCCTTGATGTAGCTGCGGCCCGGTTCCACGGTGATACCGGCCATGCCCTTCATCCGATAAAAGGGGTCCACCTCGCCGGTCCACAGGGTCTTGCTGCCGTCGGGATTTTCTTCCAGAGACGCCTCCAGAGGCAGGAAGGTGGTGGGGCGGTGATGCTGGGGCCAGTTGAACTCGATGCCGCCGGAGATCCATGCGCCGGCCAGACCCACCAGTGCGGGCTTGATGACCCGGTTGCGGTAGATAAAGTCGTAATGGCCGATCTTGTCATAGCCGGAGAGGATCTTGCCGCCGATGGCAGGCAGAACCTGCGTCTGAATATATTCGTTTTCCAGAGTGTAGACCTCGTAGGATACATCCTTCTTTTCGTCGGTGATGCCGTCGGAATAGGGCAGGGGGTAAAGTCTGCCGGATGCCCCCTGATAGGGCTTCTTCTCGAAGAACATGGGCATGGCGTTTGGCTCTTTGGGGATATAGGTGGGGATCACCTGCTGTTCCCTGCGAGCGGTGACGTTTTCTGGCATAAATAGCAGCCTCCTGTAGCATATTCTTTGGGAATCAGAGCTTCCCTTGCTTACTGAATCCATTGTAATGGAGGAATGAATTGGGAGCAAGACTAAAAAGTTCGGGATTCGCCGGGGTGATTTTGTACTTTTTCCACATTTGCCCTTTTTGCCGCATCTTGCGGTTTGTGCATTATTGGTATATAATAGGGAGCAACCCGCCCGAAGCGATTCGGGCATACCCCTATGGAGGCGAAACATATGATTCTGATTTTTGTGGAAGACACCTATTCTCACAGCGGCTGGTGTCAGGACCTGGTGGACGGACTGGTATCAGAGCTGAAAATGAAGCGGATGGCGTTCCGTTTCATCCACTCCATTGAAGAAATGAACCAGAGCAGTGGCTACATCTATGTGATCGGCTCCTCCACCGGCTGGATACGGACGGTGCTGAAGGACGCCAACCGGGTGGGAATTTACCCAATTCTATTGTGCAATCAGGCGTTTCACGAGCTGGACGTGCGCTACAGCACGGTCTGCTCCGATACCAACGGCTCCATGCACCATCTGGTGGACACCCTGATTGCCACGGGGCGCACCCGCATTGCCCTGTACGGCACCAATCCCCACTCCGTGTCCGACGAAAGCCGGAAGAAAGCCTTTTATTACGCTATCGGGCAGGAGGACCAGCGGGATGTTTACATCAATGACGGCTCCATGGAGCGGTGCTTCCGAAGCTTTCAGGGAACCATGGCGGACTATGATGCCGTGATCTGCGCGAATGATTTTACGGCTATTTCGCTGGTACGCAATCTTCTTGCCGCCTACCCGCAGGAGCTGGAGCGGCTGCTGATCATCGGCTGCGCCGAAACCTGTCTGACGGAATATTACAGTCCTTATATTCTCTCCATCCGGGTGAATTTTCAGGAATACGGCAAAGCCGCGGTGACCCTTCTGGAAAATCTGAAACGCAATCCCTATCTTTCCCATGCCGTTATGTCCATCCGGTGGGATTTTAGCCCTTTGACCTCCCTGCGGAAGCTGGACGGCGGTGCGAGGGACAGCAGTCCGGCCTCCATTCCGGAATCACGGGACATCTTCTATCAGGATACCGAGCTGTCCGGTATGCTGCGGCTGGAGCGGATGCTCAATGAATGCGACAGCCTGGACAGGGAGATCATCGAGTGCCTGCTGCGGGAAGAATCCTACGACAGCATTTCCGAAAGCTGCTTCGTGACTGTCAGCACCATCAAGTACCGGGTGAAGAAAATGATCGGCACTGCGGAGGCGGCTGACCGCCGGGATCTGATCCGGCTGCTGCGGGAATATCTGCCTTAGGAGAAAGCGGCTTGTCAGCAGAATTCTGTTGTCATCACGAAATTGTGCATTGTACATAAAAACATTGCGTATATTTCATGCAAAAACAACAGAACGTCTAAAATCTCCAGTTTTTCAACACAGAAATTAGACTTCCCATCCGGGAATCGTTTCGATATAATTTCAGTAGAAACAATTGTCATGTGAGATGCAGCATACAGATCAGAAGGGAGCAGAAAATGGGAAATGTAATTGAGTTTCGGAATATCACCAAATATTTCCCCGGTGTGAAAGCTCTGGACGACATCAGTTTTACCGCCAACGGCGGCGAGGTGCTGGCGCTGATGGGCGAAAACGGCGCAGGCAAATCCACATTGCTGAAGGTGCTCAACGGCGACTATCAGCAGACCTCCGGTGAATATCTGGTCAACGGAGAGCCGTGCCACTTTAACAGCCCCCGGGAGGCCGTGGCCGCCGGTATCGGCGTGATCTATCAGGAACGGCAGATCATGCTGGAGCTGACTGTCGGTGAAAATATTTTCCTCGGCCGTCTTCCCACCGGTTTCATGGGAAGAATCAAAATGCGCGAGGTTCACAGCAGAGCGCAGGCCATCATTGATGAATTCGGTCTGGATATGAAATCCACCGACAAGGTCAAGGATCTTTCCGTCGCCTATCAGCAGATGGTGGAGATCATGAAGGCCTACAGCCGGGAAAACCTGAAAATGATTGCCTTTGACGAGCCGACTGCATCCCTGTCGGATTCGGAGATCGACTCGCTGTTCCGGATCATCCGCAAGCTGAAAGCGGAAGGCAAGGTCATCATCTACGTTTCCCACCGGATGGCGGAGATCCGGCAGATCGCCGACCGGGTGGCCATCTTCAAGGACGGCCGGTTCGTGGGCGACTCTCCCATGGACGCCATTACCGATAAGGAACTGGTGAAGAAGATGGTCGGCCGGGACTTGGGCGACGTGTTCTCCGGTCTGGATCGGAATAAGACTGTCGGCGATGTGGTGCTGGAGGTCAAAAACCTGTCCTCGCCCTTCCTGAAGGATGCTTCCTTTCAGGTTCGCGCCGGTGAAGTCGTGGGCTTCTCGGGACTTGTCGGTGCAGGCCGCACGGAGGTGGTTCGCGCCATCATCGGCGCCGACCCCAGAACCGGCGGCAAGGTCTTCCTGAACGGAAAGCCCCTGAACTGCCGGACACCCCATGACGCCATTGTCAACGGTGTGGTCATGGTTCCGGAAGACCGGAAGCTTCAGGGCATCATTCCCCGGATGAGTGTTGGCCGGAATATTTCCATCGGCTCACTGGATCAGATCACCAACCGGCTGGGCTTTGTCAATACCCGCCGGGAGGAGCAGATCGGACTGGAAGGCAAGGCCAATTTCAACATCAAGACCCCCGATCTGGAAAAGCCCATCGTAGAGCTTTCCGGCGGTAACCAGCAGAAGGCGATCGTCGCCCGCTGGATGAGCACCAAGCCGGAGGTCCTGATTCTGGACGAGCCGACCAAGGGCATCGATGTCGGCGCAAAGTCGGAATTTTACAACATGATCTGCGAATTTGCCAAGGAGGGCTTGGCGGTGATCCTGATTTCCTCGGAGCTGCCTGAGGTCATCGGCCTGTCCGACCGGATCATTGTAATGAGGGGACGCCGGATCGTCGGTGAGATTTCTGCAAAGGACGCAACGGAAGAAAAGCTCCTGAGCATGGCTATGATGGAGGAGACATAATATGGCAAACAATACCGCACAGGGGAAAACTCTGGAAAAGAAAGGCTTCAAGCTGCCGATTTCCGGCAACGCGCTTGTGCTTCTGATTGCGCTGGTTCTGGTGACCGCGATTTTCTCGGCGCTGAACCCCAACTACTTTACATACGGAAACTTCATCAACATTCTGGTTTCCTCCACGCTGATCGGACTGACCGCCATCGGCATGACCTTCCTGATCATGACCGGCGGCAGCGACCTGTCCGCAGGCTCCGTGGCGGCCTTCGGCGGCGTGTTCATCGCATGGGGCCTGAAAAATACCAGCATGAACTGGGTGCTGCTGGCGCTGATCGTTCTGGCGGCGTCCTCCGTCGCAGGCATCATCAACGGCCTGATGGTCACCCGGCTGAACATCGTTCCCTTTATTGCGACCCTGGTTTCTCAGTCCCTGTGGCGTGGCTGCGCCTATCTGCTGTGTGACGGCCGCCCCATCGCCATCAGCGACGCGGGACTGAAGAGCCTTGGCAACGGCATGGTATTCGGCAGCGTTCCTTATCCTGTTATCATGACCATTCTCCTGTTTGCGGTCTTCGCCTTTGTCCTGTCCAGCACCAAGTTTGGCCGCAGCATTTTTGCCATCGGCGGCAATGCGGAGGCTGCCCGGCTGGCAGGCATCAACTCCAACCGCATCAAGATCATCTGCTATGTGATGACTTCCGTGTTCGCGGCTATGGCTGGTATTATTCTGGCCTCCCGGATGTTCTCCGGTCAGCCTGCCGCCAGCCCCAACCTGCACTTCGACGCCATCACTGCCTGCAATCTGGCCGGTGTATCCATGGTGGGCGGCGTCGGCTCCATCCCCAGCGTGGCGCTGGGCGTGATTCTGGTTCAGGCCTTCAACTCCGGTCTGAACATGGCAGGCGTGTCCCAGTACTGGCAGTATGTCGCCCGTGCGGCCCTGCTGTTCGGCTCTCTGGCCATTGACTTCTACCGTCAGAGAAACCGTCAGAAGAAGCTGCTGGCTGACAGCATGAAGAATCTGTAATTCTACGATGTTTGCGGCTGTTGTGCCGAAAAACATATAAAAATCAAAAAATGGAGGAAACACAATGAAAAAGCTGACCGCTCTGCTTCTGGCTCTGGTGATGGTTCTGTCTCTGGCTGCCTGTGGCGCAAAGGAAACTACCCCCGAAACCAAGGCTCCTGAGGCCGCTGCTCCTGTCGAGACCAAAGCTCCTGTCGAAGAAGCTCCCGCTGCCCCCACTTCTCTGAACATTTATGGTATCTACAAGTCCGAGTCCCCCTACTTCGTCAACGAAGCCGCTTCCATTGAGAAGGCTCTGAACGACAAGGGCACTGAGTACGGCATCGAGGTCACTTGGCACTTCCTGAACTGCGACGGTGACGCAGAAAAGTACATGACCCAGATCGATACTGCCATCGCGGACAATGCAGATGCCATCGTTACCTGCATCCCCGACCAGACCATGTCCGAGGCTGTCGTCGCCAAGTGCGAGGCTGCCGGTGTCCTGATCGTTGCCTGCGACGATCCTCTGAAGGACGGCGACAACAACAAGCTGGCTCCCTGGTTCGGCATCGACGCCTACAACATCGGCTACGCTGCCGGTGAGTGGATGGCTGACTACGCCACCGAGAACAATATGACTGAAGACGAGACCGTTGGCGTTCTGTACATGACCATGAACACCACCTCCTCCTGCGTCCCCCGTACCGAGGGCGAGAAGCAGGCGATGGCTGACAAGCTCAGCGGCGCGTTCGACAACCGCACCTACGAGGTTGACTACGTGACCACCATGGAAGACGCTTACAACGGTGCTTCCGCCATGATCGCCGGTCATCCCGAAATCAAGTCCTGGCTGGTTATGGTCGCTTCCGAGCAGGGCGCTCTGGGCGTTGCTTCCGCCATTGAGAACGCCGGTCTGGCTGACACCTCCTGCGTCGTGACGCTGGGCTGTGACGAAACCACCGGTCACTGGGAAGAGGGCAACTACGCCGTCATCCGCTCCGCCGCTTACTTCTCCGGCAAGGTCGTCGGTAAGGAAGCCATCGTTGCCGTGGTTGAGCATCTGGTCAACGGCACCGAGATCCCCATGGAGTACGCTACTCCCGCCGTCATGGTCGATCCCACCAACTACAAGGATCACGTCCTGTAATCGGTAATCAAAATCAAATTTAACGGGAAAGGGCAATCGGGGTTACCCGGTTGCCCTGAACCGTTTTTCAGGGCAGCTGCACGCCGGCTGCGGTGAAAAGCGGTTTCCATATCCACCGAAAAAGGAGAAATGATATGAAAAAGAAGAACATTCTGCTGTACTTCACCGACCAGCAGCGGGCGGATACCTGCGGCTGCTACGGTCAGGAGCTTCCCATTACGCCTGTTCTGGATCAGCTGGCTGCGGAAGGCACCCGGTTTGATCTGGCCTTCACCCCTCAGCCCGTCTGCGGCCCCTGCCGCGCCATGTTCCAGACCGGCAAATGGGCGACGGATATCGGCTGCTTCCGCAATAATATCATGCTCCCGGCCAATGTAAAGCCTCTGGGGGCGTATATGGAGGAGGCCGGCTACGAAACAGCCTACGTCGGCAAGTGGCATCTGGCGTCCGACGGCGAGCTGGAAAAGAAGCCCACCATCGACCATACCGTCACCGCCATCCCCCGGGAGCTGCGGGGCGGCTATACCGGCTTCTGGCGCACCAGTGACGTTCTGGAATTCACCAGCCACGGCTACGACGGCTTTGTGTTTGACGAGAACGACAACCGCATTGATTTCAAGGGATACCGTGTAGACTGCATCACGGACTTCGCGTTGGAATTTCTGGAGCAGTACAGGGGGGAGAAGCCCTTCTTCATGACCGTCTCCCATATTGAACCCCACCACCAGAACGACCACCACCACTATGAAGGCCCCATCGGCTCCAAAGAAAAGTATGCGAATTTCACCTCGCCCAAAGATCTGGAGGTGCTGGGCGGCAATCACAGGGAAGAATACCCCGACTATCTGGGCCAGTGCGCGTCTCTGGACAAGAATCTGGGGCGGCTGGTGAACAAGCTGAAGGAAATGGGCATCTACGAGGATACGGTCATCATTTACCTTGCCGACCATGGCAGCCATTTCATGACCCGCAATCAGGACGCCCATCTCAACGGCTATGACGACTACAAGCGCTCCATGCACGACGCCTGCCTGCGGGTTCCGCTGGTGGTGACCGGCGGCGAGTTTACCGGCGGCGGTGTGGTGACAGACCTGATCAGCACCGCTGGACTGCCCAAGACCATTCTGGGCATTGCCGGTGTGGATGTGGGCGACAAAATGATCGGCGAAGACTTTGCCGATGTTCTGCACAAAACCGATCCCGACCGCCCCAACGAGGTCTTTGCCCAGATCTCCGAGAGCCGGGTAGGGCGTGCCATCCGCACGGCCGATTATGCCTACTCCGTCTACGCCCCCGGTATCAACGGCGGCGCGCAGCCCGCGGCAGACCTTTACGCGGACGATTTCTTCTACGACCTGAAAAAAGACCCCTATGAGCTGAACAATCTGATCGACGATCCCGCATACACGCAGGTCAAGCAGGAACTGCGCAAAAAGCTTCTGAAGTGGATTCGCCTTGCCGAAAACGCGGAGCCTGAGATCGTGGATGGCTGATCGTTGCTGAACCCATAAAAAGGAAACGGAACTATTGACGATTTAACGTTTCTGTGTCAGAATAGAAGCATCTGAGATCGGGGAAGGAAGAATCGTCATGAAGCATTTTTTGATCGTTGTGGACATGCAGAAGGATTTTGTGGACGGCGCGCTGGGTACGCCTGAGGCGCAGGCCATTGTGGGAAAGGTCATGGACAAAATTCTTGGTTTTGACGGTCAGATTTTTGCCACGCTGGACACCCACCGGGAAAACTATCTGGACACCGCCGAAGGCAAAAAATTGCCGGTGCCCCACTGTATCAAGGGAACGCCCGGCTGGATGCTGGACAGCGGCGTAGCCGCCGCGCTGGAACAGAAGGGATACACGCCGGTGGAGAAGCTGACCTTCGGTTCTGTGCTGTTGCCGAGACTGCTGTATCAGGCAGCGGCAGGGGAGACGTTCACCATGGAACTGGTAGGGCTGTGTACGGACATCTGCGTGGTGTCCAACGCCCTGATGCTGAAAGCGAATTTCCCGGAGATGGAGATTTCTGTGGACAGCGCCTGCTGCGCGGGCGTCGCCCCGGCGACCCATGAGGCAGCCCTCGCGACCATGCGCTGCTGCCAGATCAACGTGAAATAATGTCTATGGCAACACCGCACAATTGCGTCTGCGAGTCTCAGCCGTCTTTTTGCTCCGCTTCCGCAGTTCCGAAAATGGGAAATACATACAGTATTCCTCCATTTTCGGAACTTTGAATTGGAACAAAAATCCTGCCTGAGACTTCTTGCCGAATTGTGCGGTGCTGCCCTATATCGGAAAAATCAGATATAGCCGAAGCGGCGCTGCTTTTGCAGCGCCGCTTCGGCTTTTTCGGAACAGGGGGTATGATGGGTAGGGGGCAGAAATAGAGCTAAACGTGCCGAAGCCCACCAGCGGCATCCGGGTGCCGTTATTCAAAGTCAGATATTCCATGTTTGAACCGCCGTATTTGTACTTGCATAGAAATTTCGTCTATGCTATACTTATCATAACAAGTTCGAGTAACACGAAGTCAAGAGGGGATTTCGGCTATGTACTACACGATCAGACAGATGGCACAGATGTTCGGTGTGACAGAGCATACGCTGCGGTTTTACACGGATCAGGGGCTGCTGCCCTGCACGCGGGACAGCGGCAACCGACGGGTGTTCGACGAGGAATCCGTCAACTGGATGCAGGGCATTATGTGCCTGAAGGGGTGCGGGGCCTCCATCGAGGACATTCGGGAGTATTGCCGCCTGTGCCTGATGGAGGAATCCGAGGAAAATCTGCGCGCACGCTATGCCATCATTCGGAAGCAGCGGGAAGAAGCCTATAAGCGTGTGGAGGAAGCGAAGGCCACCGCAAGGTACATGGATGATAAAGTGGCGCACTATGAAGCCATTCTCGCAGGGCTGGCGCCGGACGACACCAACCCGAAGAACTGGACGGCTGAGAACCGCACAAAGCATGGAGACGGTTACTGAGATAGAGCTGAGAGAATACAGAAGTTCCGACTGCGCGCAGTTGGCAGAGCTTTTCTACAGCGGACAAACGTGGTAAGTTTGCCTGCGTGCCTCGGCCAAACTACGGGAATATATTGGAATTCAACGCTTACAGTCAGACAAGGCTTTGATGCTTGTCTGGCTGTTTTTTGGTGAGGTACACACAAAAACCCAAAATCTCTAGAATGCTGGTGTGCAAGGGGCAAGAAAATTAACGGAAGGGGGGCGGAATTGGTTATGCTAAAGGGAGATAAACCTTGTAAATTATTACCACCTATGCTACAATAATTTAGTAAATAAAGCATTGGCCAACAGCACACGGATGTGCTCAGAAGCTTTACCTATAGATTTGCTAAGCTGCTGAAGATCAAGGGGAAGCGGGGGAGGGTTTTATGAGTTGCTACGATGAAGAATACTATTGCCCCAATTGCGATGCGGTTCTGAACGACCAGATTGGCTTTGACCCGGATGATGGCGTGTGGACGTGCACTGAATGCGGAAAGGAACTATACGGCGACGAAATCGCTGAAACCATGCGTCGTTATGAAGGAGCTGTCTGGCACTGTGACTGGTGTAATGCAGTGTTGAATAAGCAATATGGATTTGACGATTACTGCAGTAGCTGGCGGTGTACGGAGTGCGGACATATAAATGAAATATCAGATGATAATGTATGTGAATCCGAGGATGACTGCCATCGCAGCCGACACGAATATTCATGTCCGAATTGCGGTGGTACACTAAATGACCAACCGGATTTTTATGGCGAAGAATTATACACATGCACGCAATGCGGAAAAGAATTGTTTAAAGATGACGAGGATTATGAAATTTGTTTTCGCTGCCCACATTGTGACGCAATCCTAAATGAACAGTCCTTTTTTAATCAAGATGATGAATGGACTTGTGAGGAATGCGGAACAGATATCTACTTGGAGTACGCCGATGAATATTCGGTTTGCAAAAGGGGAGATGACGTTGATGATGAAGAAAGCGATAAACACAGCAGGGGGAACGCCCAAGTAAGGAATCCCCCAAAAGTCACCTTATTAGACGAACGGTACACAGATTGCCTGAAAGAGGTTATTGTCCTAAAGGAGAAGCTTCACAAAGTTCGATTGCATTCACTATGTGTTGTTTTTGCGCTTTTAATTGCAATGGCACTTGCTGGATGTGTCGTTTACCATGAATTTAATAATCTTTTGGCAGTTGGATTTGATTCAAGCCAATTGGTTGGTAAACCGTATGCTACCGTTGAAGATCAACTGAGAGAAGCTGGCTTCAAATATATAAAAGAAAATAATGTGGAAGATTTGAAAATTACTGAAATTGACAATGAGCAGCTTGTCACGTCTGTTCGGATAGGGAGTAATACAGATTTTACAATCCGTTCCATATATAGAAGAAATACACCGGTTGAAATTACATACCATTCTCTGGAGAAACTTCCAGTACCAATGTCGGCAAAGGAAGCAAAAGGAAAGCCATATGGTGATACTGTGAATAGCTTTGAAGCTGCCGGATTCACAAACATTGAACTGGTACCACAATATGATGTTATTTTAGGATGGATTACTTCGGAAAATGATATCGCTTCAATCTCGGTAGGAGAATCAAACAGCTTTAGCGCTGGGGAAACATATCGACCGGATGTAAAAATCACTATTACATATCACGCACTAAAAAGTGACAAGCCAGAATGAAAGGGGTATTTTTATGGTTTGCAGCTGCTGCGGCACAAAGAAAGGTTTTTTGGAGATTTTCTATTCGGTTGAAGGAAGCAGGGCGGTCAAGCTCTGCAGCGATTGCCAGGAGGTGGTGGAAAAACTGGACAGAGATGTACTCGGCGGGGAAAAGGAGCTGTACGATCTCCATATGATCCAGCTTCAAAAACGTGCAAAAAATCCTTCCGAAGCGTTCCTGAGCTGGAAAACGGCGCACTTTCCGGTCGAGTAGGGAGTGCGCATGGTGAAAATCGGCGTCATTTCGGATACCCATGGGCTGCTTCGGGAGGAAGTTCTGGAAATTCTGCGGGACTGCGACTGCATTTTCCACGGCGGGGATATCAACAACCAAGGCGTTCTGGATGCGCTGGGAAAAATCGCGCCGGTCTATGTGGTTCGGGGCAACAACGACAGGGAATGGGCGGAGCAACTGCCCCATGACCTGACGGTGCGGATAGAGGGATGGAAAATCTTCATGGTGCATAACCGGAAGGAAATCGAAAACCTTCCGGAAGATGCGGATATTGTCATTTTCGGCCACTCCCATAAGTATTTTGAGCAGGTAATCGACGGCAGGCTCTGGCTCAATCCCGGCAGCTGTGGAAAGCGGCGGTTCGGGCAGGAGATCAGTCTTGCGGTTCTGACGGTGGATGGAAAAGATTATCAGGTGCGGAAAATTCTTTTGCCTGAATGAAGGTGGTTACGCCGATGTGATAAAGTACGAGGTGAGTGACGATGCGGTCGATGAAGCCGGATAAAGAAATCTCCGTGTCCACGATTCGGATTCCGACTGCCAGCGGGTCGATCCCGGCGCTGGTGCTTGCCCCGAAGACGGGCGCGGAAAACGTCGTCGGCGTCCTGTGGATTCACGGCGGCGGGTACATTGCGGGAATGAAGGAAATGGTTCATGCGTCCCGTGCGGTAGACCTTGTCAAAAAGTTCGGTGCGGTGGTCGTTTCCCCCGGTTATCGGCTGGCGGTTCAGCGCCCCTATCCTGCCGCGGCCGAGGACTGCTATTCGGCGCTGATCTATATGAAAAACCATGCCCGGGAGCTGGGCATCCGGCGGGATCAGATCATGGTCGGCGGGGAAAGCGCGGGCGGCAGCCTGTGCGCGGCGGTGTGCCTAATGGCGAGGGACAGGGCGTCCGTCAACATTGCATTTCATACTATTTCCTGATTAAAATTAAGATTTTAATCAGGAAATAGTATCAATAGAGCAGAAATGGTTTGCCGACCACACATCTACAGTAGAGAGGGATTTCAACCGACAATTAAGGGCAGTATCGTCTACAGAAATGTTAGGGCAGCACCGCACAATTCGGCAAGAAGTCTCAGGCAGGATTTTTGTTCCAATTCAAAGTTCCGAAAATGGAGGAATACTGTATGTATTTCCCATTTTCGGAACTGCGGAAGCGGAGCAAAAAGACGGCTGAGACTCGCAGACGCAATTGTGCGGTGTTGCCTTAGAATAAAAGATACATTGCCCCTTCAGGGGCGGCAGGGCATTTGATGCAGATGCCAGATTATTCAATACATCTTTAGATGTCTGCCAGTAAAATACCCTTGGACAGCAGGTCTTTTCCAGAATTCACAGTTTACCTGATTTTTGCACGTCAGATTTGGACATTCCACGAATAGACAGAATTTGTTTCATCCGCTACAATGTAGGCAGGTAGCTGAAAACTGCGTGATAATAAAGAAAAGCCGCGCGGCGGCGTATTCTTCCGGGAGGTAATGTTACATGAAAATCGGATTTATTGGTCTTGGTATCATGGGCAAGCCTATGGTCAGAAACCTACTGAAAGCAGGCCATGAGGTCTGGGTAAACAACCGCAGCAAGGCTCCCATGGAGGAGCTGGCGAAGGACGGCGCCCATGCCGTCTCCCGCCAGGAGCTGGCGGAAAATGCCGAAATCATCATCACCATGCTGCCCAACGGCCCGCAGGTCAAGGAGGTCATGCTGGGGGATGTGGTCAACTACATGCACGCCGGTCAGATATTCATCGACTGCAGCTCCATCAGCCCCGTGGTCTCCAAGGAGATTGCCGCGGTTCTGGCGGAGAAAGGCGTCGAAATGCTGGACGCCCCCGTTTCCGGCGGCGAGCCAAAGGCCATTGACGGCACGCTGAGCTTCATGGTGGGCGGTAAGCAGGAGGTCTTCGACGCCTGCAAGGACATCCTCGCCGCGATGGGCGCTTCCGTGACCCTCTGCGGCGATGTGGGCGCGGGCAATACCACAAAGCTTGCCAACCAGATCATCGTTGCCTGCAACATTCAGGCGGTGGCCGAGGCCTTCACGCTGGCGCAGAAGGCCGGTGTTGACCCTGAGGTGGTCTACCGCGCCATCCGCGGCGGCCTCGCCGGTTCCACGGTTATGGATGCCAAGGGTCCCATGATGATCGCGGGCAACGCCAAGCCCGGCTTCAAGATCGACCTGCACATCAAGGATTTGAACAACGCTTTGGACTGCGCCCATGCTGTAGGTGCGCCCGTCCCCATGACCGCCTCCGTTCAGGAAATTCTGCAGTGGTTGCACAACAATGACTGCGGCGGCAACGACCACAGCGCCATCGCCAAGTATTACGAGCGTTTGACCGGTATCAAGATCGGACGCTGATACTGAACTCCAATTAAAATCTTTAGAAAAGATTTTAATTGCCCGAAGGGCAAGGAGTTCATATGAGACTTGTTTTGTGATTTAGGTCAGTTTACAAGGAACTACACGCAGACCGTGAAACGGGCTGCTGACAACAAACCGCGCTATGCTCCCGGCTGGGTGCATAGCACCTGTTTGTTGCGGGGGTTTCCAAAGGGGGCAGCGCCCCATTTGGCACACGACTTTGCGGAGCAAAGTGTAGTGTGTTATACGCTCTGTCGGCGTTGTCCTGAAAATACCGTTGCCGCCGGGGAGGGCAAGGGCATTTGACGCGGCAGGAAAGCAGGGCTTTGTTTGGGGCTGGTAAGCCGGAAACAAAGGGCTGATTTCAGCAGCAGACAGGGCGTATTATGAAAGCCCCCGTCCCTCGTCCTCCGCCCCCGGCCTATGGGACAAAAAGTCCCAAAGCTCTGGACACCGTGACCAGATGTGTGGCCACACTCCGGGAAAAGTAGCAGGACGGCAGGAAACCGTCAAGGCTGAAATGAATGGGCTGACGCCCGGCCTTGACCGTTCCCCGCCGCCCCGCTGGATGGGTGGACAAGGTGGCCAATCCCTAAAAGTGTTTGGCCGCACTCGTTCATTTTGGGGCCTTTCTTCTCCCAAAATTGAAATGGGCGGGAAAGCCCTAAAATGGCTTTCCCGCCTTGATTACCCATTAGCAAAGACGGGCGAGACTGTCAACGGCGGCGCTGAAAGCGCCGTTCATCTTGACCGTTGACTGGCTCGCCTGGCTTTGCTACTGCCCGTAAGAGATGGAAAAACAAGATGGAAAACAAGGTTAAAAATGGTTGACAAGTCTATCGGATGTGTGTTATACTGTGCGACAGTTTGAGATTGGAAGGAGGCTTACGTGTGTTAATTTGTGTACGCTAATAAGCAATAAAAAGTAGAAGTACCTTTCCACATGATGGTGGGCTTTTTTTGCGTGCGTATGCAAAGGAACACGTAGGTTTGACACGAGCAGTCTTTGAACTGTATCGTGGTGTTTTTTCGTGCTTTGTTGTTATGCAGGCGTCTGCCCTCTCTGTGGGACAACGCCTGCTTTTTATTGCAGAAACAAAGGAACAATGCAATAAAAAAGGAGGTTCGCATTATGACCCAAAACAACAATTCATGGAGAAAAACTTATTTTACACTTCTTGCCGGACAAGCAATATCCTTTATTAGCAGCGGTATTTTGCAAATGGCCATTATCTTTTATTTGGTTGCGAAAACTAATTCTGCAATCATATTGACGGCGGCAACACTGATTGGATTTTTGCCGCAAGCCTGTTTAGGCCCGTTTGCAGGTGCTTTTGTTGACCGGCACAGCCGTAAAAGCGTAATGATTGGTGCGGATTTGATAATTGCCGCCGCTGGCGGTATTCTGGCGCTGGTGGCGTTTTACATGGAATTGCCCGTATGGTCTATTATGGTTGTCCTGTTAATCCGAAGTGCGGGAACTGCTTTTCATTCTCCAGCATTCAGCGCAGCAACACCTATGATTGTGCCAAAAGAGGAACTTACAAAATGCGCTGGTTACACGCAGACCATGCAAGCAGTAAGTGCGATTATCAGTCCAGCTGCCGCAGCGTTTTTATATGCTGTTTGGCCTCTTAATGCAATTATATTGTTAGATATTGTGGGTGCAATCCTTGCCTGTGTGACTGTTGCGATTTCGTCCATACCAACGCCTGAACTATGTCCAGAAACGAAAAGACAACAGTTTTTACAGGATATGAAAGAGGGGTATGTGGTATTAAAGCAAAACAGGGGCCTCTTTGCTCTGCTCTGGATTGGTGTAATTTATATGTTCTTTTATATGCCAATCAGTACGCTTTTTCCTCTCATCTGTATGTCATACTTCAAAGGAACACCGGCCCATGCCTCTGCCGCTGAAATTGCTTTTGCGGTTGGTATGCTGCTTGGCGGAGTCATTCTGAGCATTTGGGGCGGTTTTAAGAAACGGCGGTACACCATCGGTCTTTCCGTTCTCCTGATGGGCGTTAGCAATATGCTCTCCGGGCTTTTGCCGCCAGACGCATTTCTTGTCTTTGTTGTGTGCTGTACTGTTATGGGAATTTCCGCTCCATTTTACGGTGTGCAAAATGCGATTTTTCAAGAAACGGTCAAACCAGAATATCTGGGGAGAGTTTTTTCTCTACTGACAAGCGCCGCTTCCCTCGCCATGCCGTTTGGCCTTGTCATTTCCGGGCCTCTGGCGGAGCGGCTGGGAGTTGAGAAATGGTTTGTCATTTGCGGAATTGGCATTATCATCGTTGCGCTTGCCGTATTTTTACTACCCGGTTTGAGAGAGATTGACAATACGCAATAATCAACTGCACCTTTTTCTATTACTAAACAAAATGCCTGGATGGTGGTTCTGAAAAACCAGAACCGCCGTTCAGGCATTTTTTATCTTCGTCCTCTCTGCGGTTTTGGATTCTTCAGCAAGTCGGATTTTTCCGCAATCTTTTTCAGCCACTTCCGTTCTTCTACTGACAGCTTCCTAAAATTCAGCTTGAGCCGTTTGCAGATAAACGCCAAGTACGCTTGTTCCGTGTCGCTGTCCTGGCTGACGATTTCACCAGCAGTTTCCAGCATTTCTTTTAGCGGGTTATCCTCTGGGACGCTGAAAAAATCGTCCTTGTGTGTTTCCCGCAGAGCAAGGGCAATCCCGTTTATGTCCCGTTGTATCACATAGCGGCAAAACTCGTCCTCATCAATATGGGCGGTGATAAGCTGTCTTAACTGCGTATCACTCATGCCAGGATTATGCTTTTTTATAACAGTTGCGCTCATCGTGTCCACTATGGCGTTTGCACCCTGCGCCTGTTTCAGTGCCGTTCCGTTCACATAGATTTCAAGGTCAGCCATCAGCCGGGGGAAATCCGGGTGCGCCGCCAGCTCACACAGCAGGGTATTGTCTATCCTCCCGCTTTTCAGCAGGTCAATCATTTCATCACTCAAACGCAGGTCTGCAAGATCGGCGTTTGGGTGATTTTTCATTTCAGACAGCCCCAGCAGATAATCAGCGGTCACACCGTAAAACTTCGCCAGCCGGATAAGGGCATAGTGGCTGATGTCCTTGAAGTCTTCCGTTTCGTAACTGCCCAGCGCAGACTTGGAAAGCCCGGTCTGCTCCGCAAGCTGCCCCAGCGTCAAGCCACGCTCCACACGTAGGTCTTTTAATCGCTCTTGTATGGATAAAGACATATTCACCCTCCTTGCTAGCTCAACGAAAGAGAAGCCGTTATGCTATGTACTATGCTCATAGCATAACGGCATAGGCATTTACAGTTTTATTTTACCATTTGCTACATCTTCACGAAATTTATCAACAAGCTTCGCTGTCAGCTTGGATTTACCGTAGTGTTCAAGTACAAAAGTACGATAACTTTTTCCATCTACAAGCACATCACTTTTTCTGGTCAACAACCAATTTCCGTTACCTCCTCCCTGTTCTCTAATATTCCAGTCTTTCCCATATCTTTTATAGATTTCATCTTTTTTACCTTGAACAGACATTGATTCGCTTGGAATATAAACAATTTGCATAATAGCTCCTCCTTTATTTTGTGCAAGAAGACCAGAAACCTGAATTTGTCTTTTATCTTTTTTTGATTATATCACAAATCCGAGAGCGTGGAAATAGGGAGTTTTTCAGGCTGATTTCCTACCTCTTGGATATACGGCACAGGCGGTCAAAAAGGTGTAGACTTGGGATAGTTCATCGATGGACAAGCACCTTGGAAACAGAACACGCCAAAGAAAACGGAGGGACGCATGAGCAAAAGACCCTATCAACACCTGCCGCCGCTGGAACACAGGCCGGACGGCTCCCCCTACCGCATAACCCCGCCCCAGAAGAGACGAGCCAGCGGCCTGATACGCCGGGAGTGCTGCAACTGCGAGGACGGAAACTGCCTTGCGCTGGACGATGGCGACACCTGCGCCTGTCCGCAGATGATTTCGTTCTCCGTCTGCTGCAAGTGGTTCCGCTGGGCGGTCTTGCCGCTGGACAGGACGCTGGAAGCGGAGATTTACCGGGACAGGGACTTGAAACGCTGTGCGGAGTGCGGCGGTGTGTTCGTCCCGAAGTCCAACCGGGGCAAATACTGCCCGGACTGCGCCGCCAGAGTTCACAGGCGGCAGAAAACAGAAAGTGAACGGAAAAGGAGGTCTGCTGTGGACAGTTAAGAGCGGGAAAAGCCTTGATTTGCAAGGCTCCGCAAGCCCTCAACCGGGGCGGCTGGTATCATTTATCATTCGCCCCGGAAAACGGGCCTCTAACCGTCCACAAAACACGCTATGACAAACACGATTTATATTCACCAGCCGGAAAAGGCGTTCAGTTTCACCCGGCTCCCCAATTTCCTTTTTGAAGCACCCACATTCCAGCCCTTGAGCAACGAAGCGAAGGTGCTGTATGCCTTTGTCCTGCGCCGGGCGGAGTTGTCCCGGAAGAACGGCTGGGCGGACGAGTACGGGCGGGTCTACCTGTACTACCCCATCTGCGAGGTGGTCGCTTTGCTCCGCTGCGGGCGGCAGAAAGCGGTCAACACCCTGCGGGAGTTGCAGTATGCGGGGCTGGTGGAAATCCAGAAACAGGGCTGTGGAAAACCCAACCGCATTTACCCGAAATCCTATGAAGCGGTTCCAAACACCGACTTCAAGAAATCCGGTTATGGTACGCCGGAGGGCTGAAAACCGTACTTGGCGAGTACGAAAATCAATCCTCTTGAAGTACGGAAATCTGACGGTATATAGAAATACAGAGATTAAAACCATCTATTTACATTCATTCCATTCCAATCCTATCAGAGATATTTTCGGCGGGAAAACCCGCCGGAAAGGAATGGAATGGGGAAAGGAGTTCAATGGCACAACACGCAATTTTGCGATTTGAGAAGCACAAGGGCCACCCGGCGGGGCCGCTGGAAGCCCACCATGAACGGAAAAAGGAGCAGTACGCCAGCAACCCGGACATTGACACCAGCCGGAGCAAGTACAATTTCCACATCGTCAAGCCGGATGGCCGCTACTACCATTTCATTCAGAGCCGCATCGAGCAGGCCAGATGCCGCACCCGCAAGGACAGCACTCGGTTTGTGGACACGCTGATTACCGCCAGCCCGGAGTTTTTCAAGGGCAAGTCCCCAAAGGAGATAGCGGCCTACTTCCAGAGGGCGGCGGACTTCCTCATTGACCGGGTGGGCCGGGAGAACATCGTTTCGGCTATGGTACACATGGATGAAAAAACGCCCCATCTGCACTTGGTCTTTGTGCCGCTGACAAAGGACAACCGCCTGTGCGCCAAAGAAATTATCGGCAACCGGGCCAATCTGACGAAGTGGCAGGACGATTTTCACGCCTGTATGGTGGAGCAGTACCCCGACCTGGAGCGTGGGGAAAGCGCCAGCAAGACGGGCCGGAAGCATATCCCCACCCGGCTGTTCAAACAGGCGGTCAACCTCTCCAAACAGGCGAGGGCCATTGAAGCGGTTCTCTCCGGCATTACCCCGCTGAACGCCGGAAAGAAGAAAGAGGAAGCCCTCTCCATGCTGAAAAAGTGGTTTCCGCAGATGGAGAACTTCTCCGGGCAACTGAAAAAATACAAGGTCACAATCAATGACTTGTTAGCGGAAAATGAAAAGCTGGAAGTCAGGGCAAAGGCCAGCGAAAAAGGCAAGATGAATGACACGATGGAACGGGCGAAGTTAAAAAGCGAACTGGACGATATGCGGCGGCTGGTTGACCGTATCCCGCCGGAGATTTTAGCGGAACTGAAACGGCAACAGCGGCAGCATGGAAAGGAAAGGTGATCTTATAAGTAATATCAGATACAAAAAGGAAATCGAAATCGTGACTTTTCAGGGAAAGGAAATCACACTGGAAAATCTCTCCCCGGTGTTCACGCCGGAACAGGAAGCAGCCAAACGCCGGGAACTGGAACAGCAGCTTTATGAGGTGTTCCGCAAGTACGCCGACAAGCGGGAGAGTGAGGAAGCCGGGACATAAGGTTTTCCAAACCCATCATTGATTTGCGGGGCTGCTGGCGGTATAATAGAACTGTCAGCAGCTCCGTTTCTTTTTTAAGAAAAGGAGCGACAATATGAACAATCGGATAGACGCAATCTATGCAAGACAATCGGTAGACAAAAAGGACAGCATTTCCATTGAAAGCCAGATTGAATTTTGCAAATACGAGTTGAAAGGCGGTAACTGCAAGGAATACACAGACAAAGGGTACAGCGGCAAGAACACAGACCGTCCGAAGTTTCAAGAACTGGTGCGGGACATCAAGCGGGGCTTGATTGCAAAGGTCGTGGTTTACAAGCTCGACCGTATCAGCCGTTCCATTCTGGACTTTGCCAACATGATGGAGCTGTTCCAGCAGTACAATGTGGAGTTTGTGTCCTCTACGGAAAAGTTTGATACCTCCACGCCGATGGGACGGGCCATGCTGAATATCTGTATCGTGTTCGCCCAGCTTGAACGGGAAACGATACAGAAGCGGGTAACGGACGCTTACTACTCCCGCAGTCAGCGGGGCTTTAAGATGGGCGGGAAAGCCCCTTACGGCTTCCATACGGAGCCTATCAAGATGGACGGTATCAACACAAAGAAGCTGGTGGTAAACCCGGAGGAAGCGGCCAATATCCGGCTGATGTTTGAGATGTACGCCCAGCCCACAACTTCCTACGGGGACATTACCCGGTACTTTGCCGAACAGGGGATTTTGTTCCATGGCAAAGAGCTGATACGCCCCACGCTGGCGCAGATGTTACGCAATCCTGTCTATGTGCAGGCAGACCTTGATGTGTACGAATTTTTCAAAAGTCAAGGTACAGTCATTGTCAATGACGTTGCCGATTTTACGGGCATGAACGGCTGCTATCTGTATCAAGGGCGAGATGTAAAGGCCAGCAAGAAAAACGACTTAAAAGACCAAATGCTGGTACTGGCTCCCCATGAGGGTATCGTCCCCTCCGACACCTGGCTGACCTGCCGCAAGAAGCTGATGAACAACATGAAAATCCAGTCTGCCCGGAAAGCCACCCACACATGGCTGGCAGGAAAAATCAAGTGCGGGAATTGCGGGTATGCTCTTATGAGTATCTACAATCCCTCCGGCAAACAGTATCTCCGCTGCACGAAACGGCTGGACAATAAAAGCTGTCCTGGCTGTGGGAAAATCATCACTTCGGAACTGGAAGCGGTTGTTTATCAGCAGATGGTAAAGAAGCTGGCAAGCTACAAGACGCTGACAGGAAAAAAGAAAGCGGCAAAGGCAAACCCGAAAATCACCGCCCTGCAAGTGGAACTTGCCCATGTAGACAGCGAGATTGAAAAGCTGGTGGACAGTCTGACGGGGGCAAACAATGTCCTGTTCTCCTATGTGAATGTGAAGATAGCGGAACTGGACGGGCGCAAGCAGGAACTTCTGGCAAGGATAGCGGAGTTGACTGTGGAGGCCATCAGCCCGGAACAGGTCAGCCAGATTTCCGGCTACCTCGATACCTGGGAGAATGTATCTTTTGATGACAAGCGGCGTGTGGTGGATTTGATGATCACCACCATAGCCGCCACAAGCGACAGCTTGAACATCACATGGAAAATCTGACTGGCGGCACCCCTCCCGTCAGATACCTACCCTGTGTAGTCCCTTGTAAACTGTACTTTCTTTCCTTATAAATCACAAAACCGGCAACGCCGTCAGGCGATGCCTTCCTGATTAAAATCAAAGATTTTAATCAGGAAATAGTATGAGTCAGACAACAGGGGATAACCAAACGGTCTGCCGCAGATTTTGCGGCAGACCATTTGCTATGGCCGAAAAGGTTAAACAGCTATTGACAACTGTGTCTTTCATGAGTATAATGCGCAATATACATCAAGCGATATGTATTAAAGGGAAGGGACGCGGACTATGGCACCGAAGAACAAATTCACGAGGGATGAAATGGTGGGAGCGGCGCTGCGGGTTGTGCGGGCGAAGGGGATCGACGGCCTGACCGCCAAAACGCTGGCAGACGAGCTTGGCACCTCCACCCAGCCGGTTTTCACCGCTTTCGGCTCCATGGACGCGGTAAGGCGGGAGGTTTACGCTGCCGCGGTGCGGGTGTACGACGGCTACACAAACACGGGACTGAAAGAGAAGATCCCGTTTACGTTCTTCTGTCCACTCCTGTTTCTGGATAAATGGGTTGTGTCCCTCCCGATAGGGGTACAGGGCGCATCCGGTGCAGGTGCATAACTTGACCTCGTTGGAGTTGCCGCAGCAGCAGTCAAGGCACTTGGCACGGATGGCCTTGATCGGGGTCAGTCGTTTTTCTTCCATTGGTTTACCTCCTAAGATTTTGTTTGCCGTCTCTCCGTGCTGCCTCCGCCTCTTTGTGTTTGGTATAGGACTTACAACAAGCGGTGTTGAAATTGGGCTGTCCTGTTCTTCATGTCATTATTATACTACTTGTTAAGTAGATTGCCTATTGACAAAATCGCTAATTATTAAGTAGGTTTATTGGTTATTTTTATACTTGATAAGTATATCTGTTGTGTGGTATAATATAAACAGTGGATAAGAGGCATTTTTATAAAACGCCCAACCACATGGTAGAAAGGGGTGAACCAATGCCAGTATCTGATGCACAGAGGAAAAGCGCCCAGAAATGGGATGCCGCAAATCTTGACCGCATTTCCGTTGCGCTACCAAAAGGTAAGAAAGACGAAATCAAGGCTGCTGCTGCTATCCACGGCGAAACAATGAATCAGTATGCTAAAACTGCCATAGATCAGCGGCTGGAGCATGACAGACCCGCCACCGACCCCACAGAATAGCAAAAGCCAGCAACTTCGCGGGTGCTGGCTTCGTTCGTTTTGTGGGCTGACACTGGTAGTGAGGATTCCTGACTGTCCAATTTTGGACACACCGCCAATTTTGGCGATATCCCGCGCGCGGAATAAAAAATTCCCGCCTGAGTGGCGGGAGTGTTGACAATCTCTCAAAATCGAGGTATAGTATAGGAAACGAGGGTGCTACCGGTAGACGGTCAGCCCCGGATTGATTACAGAAGTAACCGCACTCGGGCTAGGAGGGGCGGTTACTTCTTGTTATTAGCCGCAATAAACAGGCTGATAATGCCAACGATTAAAATGCCGATCTGGATAAGGTCGGAGTATGTAACCATTCGCACACCCCCTCTCTGAAAAGCGGGGGCGCAGAAGCTACCCCCGATGATGGGGGCTGACCGCCTACCGTTACTGGTAGCACCATCGACAGCATAGCACAGAGAATGACAAAAAGCAAGGGAAGATTGCAATTTCTGCAACGCCCTAGAAGAAGATACGCCCCCGGTTATCAGGCCGGGGGCGTTGCTCTATGTGGTTATGGTGATTCCTGCCTTTTCCAGCATTGCCCGCTTTTCTTCCGGGGACATTGAAGCAACACGGGTGGCAACTCTCCGGGTCATTGCGTCCGCTTCTTCCTCGGATGCCTGTTCCTTCCGCCGCTTGCGTTCGTATTCTTCCCGGCGCTCCTGTTTCAGTATGTATTGCTCCTGTATGGAGCTGCCGGACAATCTGAACGCTCCTAACCCCGTACCGTGGTACATGTCAAAGTCAAGAAAGCGATGCAGGGTTTTGGACTTGCGCAGTTCCCGGATTCCCTTGTTTTCCATCTGCCGCGTTCGCTCCGGGCTTTTGCCCATGACCTCCCCGACAGCAGATAGCGTCATATCGTCCCAATACCGCAGGCGTAATACCTGGGCATTACCCGGGGGAAGCTCGCTTATAGCGCCGTCTATGGCCTTATGGAGCTGCTCGTGGTATACAGATTCTTCCACGTTCTCTATTGCATCTGCCGCCCTGCTGTCTGGGACAAGTTCGCCCAGAGTGCCGCCGTCCGGCTCGTCAGGCTGTACAGGCCGGTCAAGGCTCGCAGCGGTATTCAACGGCTCACACCTGCCGTTTTTCGTGCGGTAGCCGGTAGCCTCCGCAAATGCAGTTTTCAGATGGAACATGAACCATGTGGAAAAAGCGCCGCGCTCCGGGCTGTAGGTCTCCACCGCCGCCACCATAGCCAGATAGCCGGTCTGGTACAGGTCGTCAAATTCCACGCCCCGGGGGTTACCGCTGAGCTGCAGGGCGGTCATGATTTGCATGGCCTTTCGTTTCACAAGGCCGTTTACCTGTTCCCACAGCTCCAGCGTGCGCCCCTCTTCGCCCTGCTGGATGGCAATGGCTAATTCTTCGTTTGACAATGCTCACCCTCCCAGCCGGGGGCATTTGCAGCCCCCGGCACAATCCGCAGAAAATCCTTTATCTGCGACCCGCCGCAGTCCTTCGCGCCGGGATTCTGTTTTGCTGTGGAAAAACGTATAGGGTCAGTGCTTCGCCCCTCTGAGCTTGTCCACGGAGATAATGCCGCCGTGCGGCGGTTCTCTGTTTGGTTAAATAGTCCAGCGCGCTTGTTCAAAATAGGCGGCTGTAGCTGCTGCCAGCTCGACGGGCGTTTGAGGAACAGCGTTGATATACTGATTGACTACCGTGCCGCTGCCATTTCTGGCAGTTCCGTTTCTCCACAAAGACGCTTCGGAGGCGGTCAAAACGGCCTCCCCCTTGTGGAGATAGGCGGCATAATTGTCATATGGCACATAATCAAGGCCGTTCTTGTGGCTATTTTTTGTGCCGCCCGTGTTGTTGCTCCCATTAACTGATACATTAACGTTACGATTTCCGAAAAGGCCACTCCACAAGCCCTCAAACCACGTGCAAAAGCTAGCCCATGCGTCAGAAATACCCTGCTTGAATCTATTGACAACAGCTTTACCGGCGTTTGCAAACTCAGCCCCCAGGGCGTCCAGGCCTTCTACCACGGCTTCCACCAGTTTGGGTAGACTTTCTACTAGAGTTGGGATAGCGGCCAAAATGCCCGCCACAACACTTACAAGGATATCAACACCGGCGGCCAGAATGGTGGGGAGATTCTGGGTAATAAACTCAACAAACGAGGTGATTATTTGCGGGAGATTTGCAACAAGGGCGGGTATCCCGTTCATGATGCCAGTGATAAGGTTCGTGAGAATATCCGTTCCCTTTGCCAGAATCGACGGTAGATTACTGGTTATAAAATTCAAAAATCCGTCAATGATCTCCGGTAGCTTATTCATCATATCGGGGATTCCTTCGTCAATGCCCGCCGTTAACTCGCCCAGGATATTTAATCCCGCGTCCAGGATGCTGGGCAAATTCTCCACAATGCCGGTTACAATTCCGAATAGCAAATCCCCGCCAGCTGCAAGAAGCGTTGGCAAATTTTCTTCTATAACTGCCGTAATAGAGCCGATCAAGGCGGGCAAATTGCTTGAAATGCCTTTTGCAACGTCTCCAACGAGTGTGATTCCAGCCGTGAGCAAGCCGGGGACGCTGCCGGAAATGAAGGAAATGCCGGTACTGATGATTTTCTCACCTTGCGTGTCAATGACTTCCCCTATGGAATCAAACACAGTGGAAATTACAGGAAGAATATTATCCGCCGCAGTTGTAACGGACGATAAAAGGTTGCCCGTTAACTGTGTCATATCCGCGTTGCTGTTTCCGATTCCTGTACCGAAACCGTAACCATCCTTGTACATTTCTTGCCCAATCTTGTACAGGGATACGATCTTTTCGTTAACCTTCCCTGTCGGTAATCCGGGAATGTTTGGCATTCGCCCATTGATTCCATCAGAAAAACCGCAGTCAGAAAGTTCTACCATTGCCCCGCGGATTTTATTCGCGAACCTTCGGGCATTCATCTTAAATTTCAGCGCGTATACAAACTTGACAAATTTCTTATACATTCCGTTCCTCCTTCAGCAGTCAGGGCACTTTGCCCGAATAGCCTTAATCGGGGTCAGCCGTTTTTCTTCCATAGACACAGTTTAGAAACTCTCGACGAAATCCCCGGAAAGCTGCTCCCACCATTCGCCCATGCTGAGCGTTACGCCGGGAGAATCGCGCCGCTGACCGTTGCCGCCGCGCCCGCTGCAATAGTTGGCAACGCCGATCATCTCATCCCACGCCCTCAAGGTTGTTCCCATGCCTCTAGCGCAGTCTCGCGCAAGGCAGAATAATGCAATACAATGGCGTTTGATTCCCCATCCTGCATGATTCCGCTGACGATCTCCACAGACACAAACGACGATTTGCAGGAACCGCGCCCGCCGGGGAGGTTGTATGTGCTGTGTCTCCCTGCCTTGACATCCTCGTGTAAGGGGTAGTATACAGGCGCTATGTGCTGCTTCACGTCGATGCAGTCGATCAGGGCTTTTGCTTCCTGCTGCTGCCGTCTGGCGGCATTGCTTGCCCTCACACGGCTTTTTAATCGGTCATAATACATCGGATTCCCCCTCGGTGCTTTCCAGCTCTCTGAGAATGTCGTTGAACTCGGAGAACCGCAGTGCGTAGTCAAGCAAGGTTCTGGCGGCTGACACTTGAGTGATACTGGATTCTTCATCGTCCGCCACGATCTTGCCCAGCCGGTCTATTGCAGCGGTCAAGTTCTGCTGCAGCTGCCGGGTAGCACTGTCCATGATTCCAGCGGCGGCCTGTTTATAGGCCGCCCGGAACTCCGGGTCATCGAAATAAGTGCGCATAGTACGCTCTGAAATACCTGCCGCTTTGGCCGCTTCTTTCTTCGTGCGGCTGGTCAACAGAGCAGCAAGTAATCTTTCCTTTTTATGGGTCAAATTCCCACCTCCTTTCCGTTTCTCGCCGATTTTTGCCGGGAAAACTTGTCGTTCACGCTTAATACCGGCCAACGGCGTTCGGCAGAAACGCCGCCAGCCTCGCATTTACAGCCCATACTTGCGCAGCAGTTTTTTGACCTCCCGCTCGTATTCAGCGTAGGTTAAGCCCTTTTCTGCGAGCTTGCGCTTTTCTGCCTCAAATCTCTGCCATTTCTTGCGGTCAGCCATTATGACACCTCCCGGAAAAGGCTGGAAGAAAGCCAGCAGTTGAATTCAGTTTTTCCGGTCTGTCCGTGGCGGTTTTTCTCCACAGACAACTCTACAAGGGAGGGAAAGCCCTCGGTAGTGTCTCTGGTGTAGTAATCATCCCGGTACAAGAACATAACTGCATCGGCATCTTGTTCGATTGCTCCGGAATCTCGCAAATCTGAAAGCATAGGCCGCTTATTCTGCCGCCCCTCCACGGCTCTGGAAAGCTGCGACAGGCAAATGACCGGGATGTTCAGGGAGATGGCCAGCCGCTTCAGTTCTCGGCTGATTTGGGAAATATTCTCGTAAGTGCTACCGCCCCTTGTGGTGGGGGTGATAAGCCCCAAATAGTCCACGACTACTGCCCGCAGCTCTGGCACGGATTGGGCGAGCAACTGGATTTGCTGCACGATCAAGTCGTAGCGGGAATTGATAAAGACCCCCTGTTCTGAAAGCGCTGAATTGGCGATGGCGATTTTCTGCCAGTCATCATCAGTCACAGCGCCGCGCAACAGCTTTGCGGCGGGAATACCGGTCAGACGGGCAACGCGCTTTGCCGTGATCTGCTCGGGGGACATCTCCAACGAGACAAACATGACGTTTCCATCGATATTGTCCGCCAAATTGACTGCGAAGGTGGATTTGCCCATTGCCGGCCTTGCGCCGATTATGTAAAGCCCAGAACGGATAAATCCACCGCCCAGAATTTTATCCAGCCGGGGAAAGCCAGAGGGGACAAAATTGTCCCGCCCTTCTCCCGCCTCGACAACCAGATCATTAAACCGGTGCAGGGTGTCGGCTGGACTGAGCAGCCCCCGCCGGTAGCTGCTGCCCCGGATGTCCTCGGCTTCCCGCTGTAGTGTCGCCAGCAGCTCGTCAGCACCGGAAACGCTGTCCTCCTGTATCCGGGTAGCCAGCTCCTTGATTCGCCGTACACGTGCGTCCTCCGCCACACGGTGGGCGTAATCCGCCGCGTTTGTGCAGGTGGGCACGATTTCCATCAATTCCGTTAGCAGTTGGTTGGACAGCTCCACGCCCTGCTTTCTTGCCCTGGCCTGGATGGACACAGGGTCAACCGGTTCACCATCCGCCGCTAGAGAAGCGGCGGCGGTGAATATCGCCCGGTAAGCCGCCACTTGAAAATCCTCCGGTTTGACCAGTCCCCGGATCACCGGAAGAACGTTTGCCCCGTCAATCAGAATCGCCCCGGCCAAATAACTTTCATTTCCCGTCACGCTGTTCCCCTCCTTCTGTACGCCCCGCTCTCCGGGCCAAAGTAAATCTCTGGCTGCCGCCCGCCCTCTAAGGCGGGCGTAGCCTTTTTTGTATTCGATACTTTATAAGAGGCTGCTTTACCGGAATCCGGTATTCCGGGATACGGTGCCGTATCCTGCATATCGGGATACGGCGTATCGTAAATAAACCACGTTGTCTTTCCAAGCTGCCCACCGTTGCGCTCTTGCTCGATTTTCAAGTATCCGATCTTTGATAAATGGGTCACGCTTGCTTGAATTTTGCCTTTGGTATCGAGAGGCAATGCTTCCTGTAAAGCTCGGTGAGAAAAATTCCAGTTTTGGGGCTTGCTCAACATCCAAACCAGTAGCCCCCGGTCACAACAAGAAAGCCGTGTGTCTCGCAAAAGTTCGTTTGGCAGGACAGTATAATTGTCCCGGTGGATTTTTCGTAAAACGGGCAAAGTTATCCCCCCTCGCTGTCAGCCGTCAGCGTGGCAGGGGCATTCAACCACTCGGCCAGCTTGTCCATGTTGACCAAATACTTTGACCCCGACCGGACAAAATAAGGAAATTTCCCCTCCAAAATCCAGCGGCGCAAGCATGAATAAGTCAGACCCGTTAACTCTGCCGCCGCGCTGATTGTTCCCATCCGGGGCATTATACTGCCTCCTTTTCCGCTACCAGTCGTTCAATAATCGCCAGAATCTTCTCTTTCTCCGTGGCGGGGAGTTCCCGCCTCAATTTCCGGGAAAAATTGCCGTCATTGATTCCGTACATTTCCGCCACTTGCCAAAGATGAACCCCGGCGGATTTTGCTGCCTTGCGGATATCCTGGTTTGCCATAAAATTACCTCCTTGTCTGATAATGTCAGTTGCTATGCTTACAATGTACCACAGAAATTCCCTCTTTACTTTTTGATGTTGTTGCAGTATAATCAGATTGAAAGGAAACATGACAAGGAGGCAGATGGCTTGTGGATTTGTGCATTACTGAAAAAATCGTTACGATCAGCAACGGACTAGACGGGGCGTGGGTTTTGGGAACGCCGAACAATGCGATTGGGAGTGTTGTGTCACTCTTGTGCTCTGAGTTTCCAGGTATTGAGTATCGCACAAGCGAGGAACATGTTTTTCATATTGCAAAATCGATTATGAATGGAATTAAAGACGGAACGCGTTCGGAATCGGACTGGAAAACTCTATGGGGAATGAGAATTTCCCACGATGACGTGTTTACAATTCTCCAATTTCTGAATGATTCAAACAAGTGGTATGTATCTACTGTGAATGGGAAAGTTCAGGAGCTACCATACAAGGTCGAATTAACAATGCAGGATGTAGAGTTGTGGCGTATACGCCGACACATAACAAACTCGGTGATTCCTGATGACTGGCTGAACATTGACTATTCAAAAGGGCTTAGAATGACGAACATACAAAGCATATACGATGTGGTGTATGGTCTGCTCTACTACTACGCAATCAACGGACTGAAATTGGCAAAATGTGAGCATTGCGGGCAGTGGTTTGCAACTACCTCATTCAAAAACAAGTATTGTTCTCGGAAATCCAACTTTCCCGGATATGAGCACCTACCATGTGAACAGGCGGTTCGGAACATACTCCAGCGGTGCGGGCGAACGAGAAACCGCATTGAAACAAAAATGAGGGCTGTTTCCTATTCTCATCAGAATATTGATGTTTTTTGGGAAAATTTTTGCAAAACCTGTGATAGCCTCTATTATCAAGCTAAAAGCAGCCCAACAAAGGAAAATCTAAAAAACTATATGGATTTTCTATACAGAACAGACAAAGAGAGGGGATGGCTTGAATAATGGCAACAACAAAAAAGCGGGGCAATTCTTACCTGATCCGCTGCTATGACGGTTACGATCAGACCGGGCGGCAAATCGAACGGACGATGACATGGAAAATTCCACAGGGCATGTCCGACAAAAAGGCAGAGCGGGAAGCCCGCCATCAGGCGGAGCTTTTTGAAGAAAAGGTACGCACTGGACAGAGCGCAGAGAAGAAAATCAAGTTTGCAGACTTCTGCGACCTTTGGATGAAGGACTATGCACAGGTACAGCTTCGCCCCAAAACCATCAAGCGATATCAAGGGCTACTGGAACGCATTAAGCCAGCTTTGGGGAGTATCTATCTTGACCGACTCCGTCCCACGCACTTGACGGCCTTTTACCGGGAGCTTGCGGAAGTTTGCAAGGCACCCACATACACTGCAAAGATCGATCTGAGAGCGTACTTGAAACAGCATAGGACCACACAAGTCAAGCTGTCAGAAAACTCCGGGGTCTGCACCTGTACCATTCGCTCTATTCTGCTGGGCAACGCCGCCACCGAAGAAACGGCGAAAAAAATAGCCGATGCTTTACACATCGACTTTGACAAAGTATTTCAGCCGTCGGGAGAACCTGAACCACTTTCTGGCCAGACCATTCTCCACTATCACAGGCTGATTTCGGTTATTCTGCAAACCGCCGTAGAATGGCAGTATATCCCCGCCAATGTTGCAGAGCGGGTAAAACCGCCGAAGGCAGAGGCAACAGAGGCGGTCTATCTGGATGACAAACAGGCAATTCGTCTTCTGGAGCTGTTGGAGGATCAGCCGATTTACTACCGTACCGCCGTCACCGTCCTGCTGTTTACAGGTATGCGGCGAGGCGAATTGATGGGGCTGGTGTGGGGCGATATTGATTTTGACAATAGCACTATTGCCATTCAGCGGGCAACCCAATACCTCCCGAATATGGGCGTATTTACAGCCGAAACGAAAACCAAATCCAGCCACCGGGTCATTAAAGCCCCCGCCACGGCGATTCACGCCTTGAAGCAATACCGCACATGGCAGCGGATCACTTTCCTGCAAATGGGGCAGCCGTGGGAGGAAGGACAGCGAGTATTTGTTACGCAGAACGGAACACCTATGCACCCGGACACACTGACAAGCTGGTTTGGCAGCTTTATCAAAACCACCGATCTCCCGCCTATACATATCCACAGCCTCCGGCATACAAACGCTACCTTGCAAATTGCCAACGGCGTGGCGGTCACCACCGTGGCGGGCACATTGGGGCACAGCACGGCCAACACCACAACAAAGGTTTATGCCCACGCCATTCAGAGCGCCGCCGCTGCTTCTGCGGAAATGATGGATAACCTTCTGAACCCGGCGAAAAAACAGGCATAACGGACAAATAACGGACAAATTGATTTTGCATGTTTTGAAAATGCATTAAAAAGTTAGAAAAGCACCGGGTTTCATATAGAAACCCGGTGTTTTTACTGGCAGGGGCACTAGGACTTGAACCCAGAGCCTACGGTTTTGGAGACCGCCGCTCTACCAATTGAGCTATACCCCTATGTATTTATATTTGAAGGCGGAAGACCTGAAAAATCTGGTGGGCCTTCAGGGATTTGAACCCGGGACGATCCGGTTATGAGCCGGAGGCTCTGACCAACTGAGCTAAAGGCCCATGAAAATCACGGGTGCATTCAATCACCACGGGTGATATTATAGCATCGAACCAGACGCATGTCAAGCGATTTCTTTGGAAAGTGGAGCAAAATATTGATGCCGTCCGGGACTTGCAAATTTGGCACGGATGAATTACTATATAGAATATAAAAAAGGAGGAAACGCCATGAACGCGGAACAGATTATGAAAATATTTGCGGATACGGCCTATATCCGCACCGGCGGCAGCCCGGAGGAGCTGCGCACGGCACAGTATTTGCAGGATAAGATTGCCGGGCTGGGACTGAAAGCCGAGATCGTGCCGTTCGACGTGCCGATGTCCAGAATACAGGAGGCGGTTTTGCAGGTGGACGGCGTGGAAGTGACCTGCAAGGGCTACCTGTGCGCAGGAAGCGGGGAGGTGGAAGCGCCTTTCTATTATCTGCGGGATTCCAGCCACTACGCGCTGAGCCAGTGCCGGGGGAAAATCGTGATGATCGACGGCTATCTGGGCTACTGGGTCTACCACGATCTACTGGAAAACGGCGCGGTGGGCTTCGTCACCTATGACGGGAACACCAATTACGCCGACCGGGACATCGACCAGCGGGAGCTGCGCTCTTACGTCCACAACGGAAACCGAATTCCCGGCGTGAACATCAACGCCAAGGACGCGGTGGAGCTGATCCGCAGAGGGGCTTCCACGGCGAAGATCACGCTGAAGCAGGAGGAGTATACCGGCCAGTCCCACAACGTCGTTCTGGATATGCCGGGACAGGTGGACGAGTATATTGCCTTCACCGCCCACTACGATTCCACGTCCCTGTCACAGGGCGCTTATGACAATATGTCCGGCTCTCTGGGAATTCTGGGTATCGCGGAGCATTTCGCGGCGCACCCCCACCGTTACGGCCTGCGCTTCATCTGGTGCGGTAGCGAGGAGCGGGGACTGCTGGGCTCCAAGGCGTACTGCGCCGACGAGGAGAAGCTCAAAAACTGCGTGCTGAACATCAATCTGGATATGATCGGCTGCATTATGGGCAAGTTTATCTCCTGCGTCACCGGCGAGGAAAAGCTGTGCCATTATATTTCCTATCTGGGCGACGAGCTGGGCTTCCCGGTGGAGGTGAAGCAGGACGTGTATTCCAGCGACTCCACGCCCTTCGCCGACAAGGGCGTCCCGGCGGTGTCCTTCGCCCGCATCGCGCCCCCCAATACTGCCACCATTCACAACCGCTATGACACCATGGCACTGATGAAGGGCGAGCAGATGGTGCTGGATACGGATTTTCTCATTGCCTTTGCGGAGCGCATGGCGAACGCTGCCCGGTGCCCCGTAGCCCGGGAGATGCCGGAAAACATGAAGGAAAAGCTGGACATCTATCTCTGCCGGAAACGCGCGCCGAAGCAATAAAAGCAATCAAAAACAGGACTTTAACAGTAAGGGGCTTCCTCCCAAAATTGAGGAAGCCCCTTAAATATCGATACTTATTCCGGTACGATTCAGAGCGATGTTCATAGATTCGTTTCCAAAACGGGTGAAAATCCAAAGGAATCGCCGCAGAAAACACCGGGAAAAGCGGCGATTTGTCAAAACGACGAAAACAGGACATAATTTATTCACAAGTTTGTGTTGTCTTCTGTATTGTATTATTTTTGGAAAATGTTACAATGAACTTGTACTTTTCCACCGGCGCTGCCGGAAAACTAAAAAGAAAGGTCGATACTATGTTAGAGAAAGTTTTCAAGCTCTCCGAGAACAAGACCACCGTCAAGACTGAGGTCGTGGCTGGCCTCACGACGTTCATGACGATGGCCTACATCATCGCGTTGAACCCGAACCTGCTCACCGGCTTCGGCGCCGCCGGACAGGATCTGTGGAACGGCGTGTTCCTGGCAACCTGCATCGCGTCTGCCATCGGTACGTTCTGCATGGCGTTCCTGGCCAACAAGCCCTTCGCAATGGCTCCCGGTATGGGTCTGAACAGCTTCTTTGCCGTGGTCGTCGGCAACATCGTTGCCATGACCGGCATGACCTACGTGGCTTCCTTCCAGGCCGCTCTGGTCATCATCCTGCTGGAGGGCATCGTCTTCGTTGTCCTGTCCATCTTCAACGTCCGCGAGAAGATCGTGGAGGCCATTCCCCTCGGCATCCGTCTGGGCATCTCTCCCGCTATCGGCCTGATGCTGATGAACATCGGCCTTGGCTCCAACGTGGGTGTCTATGCAGAGGGCAACGGCTTCACCACTCCCTTCTATGTCATGCGCGACTTCTTTGGCGCACTGACTCCCAGCTACCTGCAGAATAACATGGGCGACACCGGTTTCGCCACCATGATCCTGACCGTCGTGACCATGTTTGTCGGCCTGTTTGTCATCCTGGCGATGTCCAAGAAGGGCATCAAGGGTTCCGTGCTGTACGGTATGCTCGTCGCTTCCGTGATTTACTGGATCGGCTCCTTCGCCTTCCTGCACACCAACCCCTTCGCCTCCCTGGCTACCGCTTCCTTCCTGCCGCCCTTCGCCGATATGGCCAAGGTTACCCTGTTCAAGTTCAACTTCGCCGGCTTCATGGAAATCGGCTGGTTCACCGCCATCACCCTGATCATCACCTTCTGCATCATTGACATGTTCGACACCATCGGCACTTTGGTGGGCACCGCCTCCCGTGCCGGCATGGTGGACGAGAAGGGCGATATGCCCAACATGAAGGAAGCTCTGCTGTCCGACGCCATCGGCACCATCGCCGGCGCCTGCACCGGTACTTCCACCATCACCACCTTCATCGAGTCCGCTTCCGGCGTTGAGGCCGGCGGCCGCACCGGTCTGACTGCTGTCGTCACCGGCCTGCTGTTCCTCGCCTGCATCTTCATCGCCCCCATCGCCGCCATCATCCCCGCCGCTGCCACCTCCGCTGCTCTGATCTACGTGGGCATCCTGATGCTCCAGGGTCTGAAGCGGGTCGACTTCGACGATATGGATCAGATGGTTCCCGTGGCGCTGATGCTCATCGGTATGCCCATCTCCGGCTCCATCGGCCACGCCATCGGCCTGGGTCTGATTTCCTACACCATCATGAAGATCTTCGGCGGCAAGGCCAAGGAAGTTTCCGTCCTGACCTACGTGATCTCCGCTCTGTTCCTGGTGAAGTTCTTCCTGGCTGTGTAATTAAGAATGCAAAAATGAATTTCCGCCCGAAAGAAGCTTGCTTCTTTCGGGCGGTTTTCCGTCTGGGATAATCACCATCAAAAAAGGCGAACCGCGTGAAGCAGTTCGCCTTTTTTTGAATCGGATAGCACTGTGGTTACAGGTCGCAGTTGCCGACGGTTCTGGGGAAGGGAAGCACGTCCCGGATGTTGCCCATGCCGGTGAGGTACATGACGCAGCGCTCAAAGCCCAGACCGTAGCCCGCGTGACGGGCGGAGCCGTACTTGCGCAGGTCGAGATAGAAGGCATAGTCCTCAGGCTTCATGCCAAGTTCTTCGATGCGGTTCTTCAGGATGTCGAAGTTGTCCTCACGCTGGCTGCCGCCGATGATCTCGCCGATGCCGGGAACCAGACAGTCCATAGCGGCCACGGTCTTGCCGTCGGGATTCAGCTTCATGTAGAACGCCTTGATCTCCTTGGGGTAATCCGTGACGAAGACGGGCTTCTTGAACACCTTTTCCGTTAGGAAGCGCTCGTGTTCGGTCTGCAGGTCGCTGCCCCAGTGGACGGGGTACTCAAATTCATCGTTGTGCTTTTCCAGCAGCGCCACGGCGTCGGTGTAGGTGATGCGGCCGAATTCGTTGTGCAGGACGTTGTGAAGACGGTCAAGCAGTCCCTTGTCGATGAACTCGTTGAAGAAGTTCATTTCCTCGGGGGCGTGCTCCAGAACGTAAGAGATGATATACTTGATCATGTCCTCGGCCAGCTCCATATCATCCTCCAGATCGGCGAAGGCGATCTCCGGCTCGATCATCCAGAATTCTGCGGCATGGCGGGTGGTGTTGGAGTTCTCCGCCCGGAAAGTGGGGCCGAAGGTGTAGATGTTGCGGAAAGCCATGGCAAAAGTTTCGCCGTTAAGCTGGCCGGAAACGGTCAGGTTGGTGGGCTTGCCGAAGAAGTCCTGCGTATAATCGACCTTGCCGTCCTCGGTCTTGGGGACGTTGTTCAGGTCAAGGGTGGTGACTTGGAACATTTCGCCCGCGCCCTCGCAGTCGGAGCCGGTGATCAGGGGCGTGTGGACATACACAAAGTCCCGATCCTGAAAGAACTGGTGGATGGCCATAGCGGCAAGGCTACGGACGCGGAACACCGCCTGAAAGGTGTTGGTGCGGGGACGCAGATGGTTGATGGTGCGCAGGAACTCCATGGAGTGGCGCTTGGGCTGCAGGGGGTAGTCGCTGGTGGAGGAGCCTTCCACCGTAATCTGCTCGGCCTGAATCTCAAAGGGCTGCTTGGAGTCCGGGGTGAGCACCAGCGTGCCGCGAACGATCAGAGCGGCGCCGATGTTGATTTTGGAAATTTCCTGGAAATTTTCCAGAGTGTCGTTATACACCACCTGCACGGGGGTGAAATAAGTACCGTCGTTCAGGACGATGAAGCCAAACTGCTTGCTGCCCCGGCGGTTTCGCACCCAGCCGCCGACGTTCACTTCGACGCCGGCATATTTTTCGGTGTTTTTGAACAGGTCACGGACGGTAATCAAATCCATAATGGGTGTCCTCTCTCCTTACTGATTTCTTCAAAGCTCCCCTAAGTATACGTCAATTAGGAAGATTTTACAAGAGGAAAATAAATTTTTTGTGAAAAATATCGATACAAGGAATTCTTAAGTGTACATTTGCGGCATTTTGTGATACAATACCATGAGTTTCGATAAAGGAGCGGATGAACAGTGGGCATGACCTCGGGCAAACAAAAAACACGGCGGCGTATACATTTTCTTTTTCTGCCGCTGTCCTTCTTTCTGGTGGAAGTGTTTGCCTTTCTCTTTTTATCCCTGAATACGGAGGAGTTCCGGTTGGCGCAGCTCTGGCCGCTGGCTTTCGGCGCTTTGTGGGCGGCGATTCTGAGCGGCTTTGTCAGGCTGTTCCCGGCCAAGGCGGGGAGAGTGGTGTACGGTATTTTGTATTTCATCGCCGCAATCTACGCCGCTGTGCAGACGGGGTATTTTTATCTGTTTTCCGAGATGATGTGGCTGTCGGATTTTCGCTATGCGTCTGAGGGGTCGGACTATTTTTCCGTCCTGCTGAGCTACCCCATCGGCTGGTGGCTGGGACTGGCGGCGCTGGCGGTGCAGGGTATCGTGATTCTGGTGAAATTCCCGAGGTGGAAGCAGAAATGGTCAACCGGAATCGCGGCTGCGGCGGTGGTCATCGCCGCGTCGGTAGGAGCGGCCTGCCTGCCGCAGGCGGTGTTTGTGCAGGACGGCGACATCCGGTACGCTTCCTCCGACTACGGCAGAGTCCAGTCCGCTGAGGCGGCCTATGACAACATGTTCAACGCCCACCGGCTGTATCAGGTCTGCGGCCTGTACCAGACGCTGGAAAAGGACATCTACAAAAACGGCATCTACCCCCTGACGCCAAGCTACGCCGCGGCGCAGAAGGCAGGGAAAGCGGAGATCAACGCCTATTTTGCGGGTCGGACTGTGGGCGGCGACAACGAAATGACCGGTCTGCTGGAAGGGAAAAACGTGGTTCTGGTGCTCATGGAGTCTATGGATGACTGGATGATCGGGGAGTACACCCCCACGCTGGAACGGCTCATGTCCGAGGGTATTTCTTTCACCCACTTCTACACGCCGGGCTACGGCGGCATCCGCACCTTCAATTCGGAGTTCTGCGTGAATACCGGCTCGTTCCTGAGCAGTCAGGGCGGCTATGCTTTTGACTACATCACGAACACCTACCGCCAGTCCCTCGCCAGCCTGCTGACGCAGGAGGGATATTCCGCCAAGACCTTCCACTATAACGATCCCAGCTTCTACAGCCGGGGAGTGTTCTCTCCTGCCATGGGGTATTCCGAGTACGTCTGCTACGGGGACTACATCGGTGCGGACGAGGAAGACCTTCTGTATGACGATCAGTTGCTGTTTGACAATCCCGGCCTGAATGCCGAGTTCTTCCGGGAGGGACAGCCGACCCTGAACTTCATCATCACCCGTTCTGCCCATCTGAGCTACAAGTACAATGAAGTCCTGAGCTATTGGGCGCTGAAAAAGTACCCGGAATTCCGGGGGCTTACAGGCAATGAGGAAACGGACTGCGCCTATCTCAAGGCCAAGCTGGTGGACGATCTGTTTGCCCGGCTGCTTCAGGAGCTGGAGGACAAGGGGCAGCTTGACAACACCGTTATCATCGGTGTCACTGACCACTACACCTACGGCTACAAGGACGAAGCGTCCCTGTACGCCCTTTCCGGAGTGGACGACGCCCTGCTGCTGGAAAAGACGCCCTGCTTCATCTGGAGCGCGGATTTGCAGCCCATGAAGGTGGACAAGACGCTGAACACCTCTGACCTCCTGCCCACGATGCTGAATCTTCTGGGCGTGGACAGTCCCTACGATTACATAGGTCGGGACGCCTTTGACCCCACCTATGAGGGCTACGCGCTGTTCTCCGACGGCAGCTGGATATCCGGAGATATCGCCTACGACGCGGGGACAAAGCGTGTTCTCAGCATCACCGGCGGTGAAGCGGAGGCCAGTAGCGAAACCCTTGACGCAATGGCCCAAAAGGTGCAGCAGTTCGTGCGGATCAACAATCTGATCCTGGATACGGACTACTATAAGGACAACACAGCGGCAAACTAAAAACAGGCTCCCCTCCGACAGGCGAAAGACCGTCGGAAGGGAGCTTTTTCTTATCCCAGATATTTTTCCAGACACACAAGCTGCACATTGGGAATGCCGTTGAAGACGCACTGTACGATGCCGACTTCCTCGTATCCCAGCGTGTGGTACAGCTTTCGCGCCCGGGTGTTTTTCACATTGGTGTCCATGCGGAGGGCAGGGCAGCCGTGCTGTTTTGCGTAATCCTCATAGTATGCGACGAAAGCGCGGCCATATCCCTTTCCGCCTTTCAGTGGGTCAACCACAAGGCAGTGCAGCACCATGACCTCGCGGTCTTCCGCGGCGTGCTTCCATGCTGCGTCTTTGTACTCGTACACCTGCGTCTGGTTGATGACGGCGGCGGCAACTACATTTCCGTCATCCAACATGATGAACAGATCGCCTCGCTCCAGAGCGGCTTCTGCCGTTTTCCGGGTGGGGTAGACGCCGCGAATCCAGCCGATGGTGGAAAGCCCCTGTTCCTCGCTGTCATGAATGCGGTCGTAGATTTTTTCGATGCTGTCAATGTCAGCTTTTTGTGCTTTCCGTACATTCATCAAGGATGACCCCTCTTTCTTATACTATTTCCTGATTAAAATCTTAATTTTAATCAGGAAGGCATCGCCTGACGGCGCTGCCTGTTTTGTGATTTATAAGGAAAGAAATCACAAAACAAGTCTCATATGAACTCCATGCCCTTCAGGCAATTAAAATCTTTTTTAAAGATTTTAATTGGAGTTCAGTATTATATGGCGGCAAATCGACGTTTGCCGTGCTGTTTGAGCGGCATTATAGCATAGCCTGACGGTTTAGTCAACGGCACAGACGGGGCAAAAAATGTCCGCCGGGAGGATGCTTGACAGGAAAGACTTTATCTGTTATCATTGGTGTATGCACCGAATAGCCTTCGGAAAGTTCACAATGGGGTACCCCGATGCAATCCCCGACTGTCTGCCCGACGGGTACGGGTCAGGACGAGAAAGGAGAACGTACATCCAATGAAAATGAGAAGACTGATTTCCGCAATCATCGCGCTGCTGCTGGTCGTGAACCTGTCTGTGACCGCGTTTGCGGCGGAATGGTATCTGGAGGACGGCGACATTACCATCAGCGCCGGAGACAGCGGCCAGACGGTGTCCCAGGGAAGCAGCACAGATGTTGCGGATAATGCGCCTGTCATCAAGCAGCGCGACAGCTCTAAGACAACGGACAGCACCATCACCATATCAACCTCTGGCAATGCAACGGCAAATGTCACCATTCAGGATATCAACATCAGCAGCACAGGCGACGCCATCGACGTGGGCAGCTCCAGCGCGAACATCACACTGGAGGGAGACAACAAGATTTTCTCCGAAAGCGGCTCTGCCCTGCATGTCTCCGACGGCGATGTGACCATCACCGGCAGCGGCTCGCTGGAGGCCGAAATCGGCGATAGTACAGAGAATGAAAACGATAACGCCATAATCGGCAGCCACAAGGGTGAAGACATGTCCGGTAAAATCCATATTACCGGCAGCGCCACCGTCACCACGGAAGATGACGAGGAAGATGATTTCCGTGGTGACGGTGCAGGCATCGGTTCCGGCGAAGACGGCAATATGTCCGGCAGCATCACCATTGACGGAAACGCAAAGGTCAACGCCTTCAGCCATGAGGACGGTGCGGGTATCGGCTCCGGCAAATACGGCAATATGTCCGGAAGCATCACCATCAGCGACAATGCGCAGGTTACGGCCGGAAGCGGCTGGGACGGTGCAGGAATTGGCGCCGGCGAATCAGCATATGACCCCCAAAAGGGCGAGATGTCCGGGACGATTACGATTGGCGGCAACGCGAAGGTAACCGCGTGGAGTGAAGAAGGCGGCACCGGTATCGGCTCCGGTGAGGATGGCGACGTATCCGGCACCATCATCATCGGCGGCAACGCTCGGGTGACTGCGGGAAGTGACGATGAAAGCGCAGGCATTGGCTCTGGAAATGACGGTTCCATCACATCTACCGGCAGAATCATCATCCGGGACAGTGCAAAGGTGACGGCGATCGGCGAGGATGAAGGTGCGGGCATCGGTGCCGGTGATGGTGAACATATGGCCGGACTGATCATCATCCAGGACAACGCGCAGGTCACCGCCATAGCGGGCGATAGTGCCGCTGCCATCGGCAGCGACGACAAAGATGATATGCGCGGAACCATTCTTATCCTCGGCAACGCCCGCATTACCACGGGTATGCTCTTGAACGACAAAGTTGCCTTTAATTATAAGACAAAGGAAATCGAATACACGCTGGATAAGAATGCCATCGGCCGCATCGGCGACGGGCAGGATGCCTACCACGAAAGCAGCTACGGTCACTACGTGATCGGCCCGGATGTGACGATCAACGGCCGGAACGGCAGCGATATTGAGAAGCTGAAGGACTACATCAACATGCGCCTGAGCGGCGAAAATCACGGCGGCGCCCCGGAAAACCTGACCGCTCTGGACATCCGCAGCGAAAACGGCAAGTTCATCGTGACAGCGTCCGGCGAGGGTACTGTAGAAAAAATTCTCTACGGCGGCAGTGAGACCGTTCCCGCCGCACCGGGTACCTACCCCGTCACCTGCGTCCTGCGGCTGGGCGGCGAGACGATCGAATTCCAGATCGGCACGCTTGTGGTGCCGGAAGGGAAATCCGACGACGCGGATACTCTGCAAAGCCCTCTCTACCGCGTGACCGACAAGGACGGCAAGGACATTGCCTACACGGCCGAGCAGAAGGACGGCGTGCTGACCGTCACCGTGGACGCCGACTTTGCCGTGCTGACGGGAAAGCTCAGCGGCATCGGCACCCTCAAGGCGCAGGGCGTGGAGAAAATCGTCTTTGTCACCAAGGATGCGACCTCCGCGTTCCGGCTCGCTGATTTGCTGGAAAAGGGCGCGGCGGGGGAAACCTACAAGCTCACCCATGACGGCAAGACGGCAGCCTTTACCGCAGGTGGACAGCAGACCGATATAAGCGATATTCTCGTGAAAGCGTAAATAATTGCAGGCGGGCAAGTGCTTCATGCACTTGCCCGCCTCGTCTGTTGCTCAGCGGATGGATGCTTTGTCCAAGGGCAGCAGCTTGTTTTTCCGGATTTTGAAATAGAGCAGACCTGTCATATCCGCCAGAAACCAGCCGATGGGAACAGACCACCAGATGCCCACCACGCCGACGGCGGGGATGGCGGAAAGAAGATACGCCAGAGCCACCCGGGTGCCCAGAGAAATGACGGTCAGCACCACGCTCATCCCCGGCTTTTCCAGCGCCCGGTACAGCCCGTAGAGCAGGAACAGGCAGCCGATGCCGCAGTAGAACGCGCCTTCAATGCGCAGATACTGTACGCCCGCCTGAATGATCTCTGTCTCCCCGGCTTCCACGAAAATCGTCATAAGCGGACGGGCAAAAACGAAGACAAGGGCGGATATGACCAGACAGAAGGCCATGGAGATGCACACGGCGCTTTTCAGGCCGGAGCGGATTCGACCGGTTTCCCTTGCGCCGTAGTTCTGGGCGATGAACGTGGAAAAGGCGTTGCCGAAGTCCTGCACCGGCATATAGGCAAAGGCGTCGATCTTCACGGCGGCGGCGAACGCGGCCATGACCACCGTGCCGAAGCTGTTGACCAGTCCCTGCACCGTGAGAATGCCCAGATTCATGACCGACTGCTGGACGCAGGTCAGGGTGGAGAAGGAGAGAATTTCGCCGATCCGCGCCCACCGCAGACTGCGAAGACGCCGGATGGAGCGCACCTGAGGGCAGCGCAGAAGGGCGTAGACCGCAATGCCGATGCCGGAAAGGTACTGGGCGATCACCGTCGCCTCCGCAGCGCCCCCGACGCCCCGCTTTAGCCCAATGATGAACCACAGATCCAGAACGATATTCACCACGGCGGAAATGGCCAGAAATACCAGCGGCACGACGGAATTTCCCACCGACCGCAGGAAAGAAGCAAAGAAATTGTACAGGAAAATCCCGGGGATTCCCATAAAAATCACGAACAGATAGGCACGCATATCCCCCCACACCTCGTCAGGGACGTGGAGAAATACACGAAGCGCGTCCAGACAGAGGTAGGCAATGACGTTCAGAAGCACCGTCGCGGCGGCGATGGAATAGAAGGACGCGCAGATATCCTCGCAAAGGCCGTTCTCGTCCCGCTGGCCGAAGCGGATGGAAAACAGCGCGCCGCTTCCCATGCACAGGCCAAGGATGATGGAGGTGAGGAAGGTCATCAGCGTGAAGGATGACCCCACCGCCGCGAGAGCATTGCGCCCAAGAAACTGCCCGACGATCAGGGTGTCGGCGATATTATAGCACTGCTGGAGCAGGTCGCCCAGAATCATGGGGATTGCGAACAGCAGCATGGATTTGGTGACGGAGCCTTTTGTCAGATCTCGATTCATTATGCGCCTCCGGGGTGCAGGATTTCCTGTGTTTTTTGGAAAAAGTTGTTTGACCGAGTGCTTACCGGACACCGAACAACTCCTGAGCTTCCAGCTGAAGCAGTTTGCTGACTTCCAAAGCAATATCGTTCAGCGTACAATGTGCCGCTCCAGCCCGTGGCTCCTGACCAGCCGGAGAACGTCCAGTTCATGTGGTTCTACGGCCTGCACGCAAATAACTGCGGCACCTGTGTGAAAAAGCCCATGACCCAGTGCTCCGGCGAAGAGATCATGCCCCGCATTACAGCAATCCCCGTGGTCATGCCCTATATCACCAGCCAGTTCATGCCCCGTAAGCTGAAAGACCGCCCGGAGGTCATTCCCGCGGGCAACAGGAACCTCGCGTTCATTGGCCGGTTCGTGGAGCTGGAGGGCGATGTGGTGTTCACCGTGGAAACCTCCGTCCGCACGGCGATGATCGCCGTCTACCGGATGCTGCTCCTTGACCGTCCTATCACGCCGCTGTTTCAGGGGCAGTACGACATTCGTATGGTCAACGTGGCGCTCAGGACATTGCTCGGCAAGGACAAGATCGAGGTCAGCGACCTGCCGAAGGTCAATCCCCTGAAGCTCCCGCAGACCATGCACGAGATCGTGAATGCCATTAATCAGATCCCGCCCGTGCCGGAGTATTATTCCGAGCGGAAGGAAAATCAATAAGCATGGCTGTGCGAAAACGCTGCTGACGCGTTGCCAATCCGTTGCCAATTTGTACCCTAAGAAGTAGGAAAAGCCCAGAAATCAATCCGGGGCTTTTCTGTGCGGCACGGTTTTGGAAACAACTGCAGAGGAAATGTTCCGATTTCATTCACATCCCTACAGGATGCGCCTGAGATCGGAAAGGACTCTCCCACGGCCTAAAAACGTGCCACCGGCACGTTTTTTTAACGGCCTTTCGAGTCCCCGCCTCGTATCAAAAAACAGACTGCCCTGCTGGGCAGCCTGTTTTTTGGTGCGAGAGAGGGGACTCGAACCCCCACGGCGTAACCACACGCACCTCAAACGTGCTTGTCTACCATTCCAACACTCTCGCAAACTTGCCTGAATATTATAACCTTGACTGCGGGATTTGTCAATAGTTTTTCCGCAAAACCCTTGCAACTTTGCGCCCACTCTGCTACACTATATTATAAAAAGGAGGGATTGGTGTATGGTGCGCTTTTTTGCGGACGGCGAGGAACTGCGAGCCGACACCGTCGTGCTGACCGGGGAGAATGCCCAGCACGCGAAGGTGCTGCGGCTGAAGGCCGGGGAGACGGTTCTGGTGTGCGACGGGCAGGGGACGGAGTGCCTTTGCGAAGTGACGGACGCCGGGGAAATGAAGCTGAATGTGCTTAAGCGGCGGGAATCCACGTCGGAAGCGGCGGTGCGGGTCAGTGTGTACATGGCTTTTCCCAAGGCGGACAAGCTGGAGCATGTGATCCAGAAGGCCACCGAGTTGGGGGCTTACGAGATCGTAGCGTTCCCTTCCGCCCGGTGCGTGTCCAGACCCGATGAAAAAAGCCTCAAAAAGAAGCTGGAACGCTGGCAGAAAATCGCGGCGTCCGCAGCGGAGCAGTCTGGGCGGGGGAGGATTCCCCAAGTGCTGGTGCTGGACAGCTTCCACGCCGCGCTGAGTCGGGCGTCCGAAGCCGACAAGGCGCTGATGTTCTACGAAAACGAGCAGGCTGTGACGCTGAAAATGGCACTCAGCGGCGAATACCGGACCGTCAGTCTGCTCACCGGCCCGGAGGGCGGGCTGGAAGAAAAGGAAGTCCGGCAGGCAAGGGAAGCCGGATTGCAGGTCTGCACGCTGGGAAAACGGATTTTGCGGTGCGAAACAGCGCCGCTGTGCGCTCTGTCTGCGGTCATGTACGACGCGGGGGAGTTCTAATGTCAATAAATGCCGGGGAACAGTTGAACCGTTCCCCGGCAGAATTTATTTCTTGACGGCGGCATCTGCCGACTGCTTGAGAATAGACACGTCGCCGCTCATGGCGTCCACGTCGATCTTGCAGTGGCCGTCACCGCAGACGTAGCTCTTATTCTTCTTTACGGTGGGGAAGTCGGAGGAAAAGTCGCTGCTCATGGCGTCCAGACTGACGGTGAAGCCCGCGTCTTCGGGCAGGGTGAGGGTCAGGCCGCCGGACATGGAGTCCATTTTCACCTTGTCGGGAACATTCTCCAGCACGCCGGTAAAACTGGCGGAGGCGGCCTCAAAGTCCAGCTCGTTCAGACTTCCGGTGAACGTGACGTCTCCGGAAGCGGTGTCCACGTCCAGACTGCTGACCGTGCAGTTTTCAAATTTGGCGGTGCCGCTGGCGGAGTCGATCTCCATTTCCCGGATGATCATGTCGCGGACGGTCAGATCGGTGGAAGCGGTGTCGAGTTCCAGAGAATCACAGACCCAGCCCCGGGGAACGGTGACGGTCAGGTCTTTGCTGCCGTCGCCAAAGTGAAGGCCGAAGCCGGCGATGCTGCTGTCCTTGCTGTATTGGATAACCAGTTCGTCGCCGGACTGCTTCCAGACCATCTCATATTTGTCGGTGCCATTGCCGGATTCGAGAAAGGTAATTTCCTGTACGTCCCCCGGCTCGACGGTGACGGAACCGGAAATCCATTCGATTTTGATTTCCCGGATGGCAGCGGGGGCTGCGGAACCGACCGAACCGGTCTGGTTGACACCGTTCAGCTTGAGACACTCAGCATTAACCCAGCCGTCAACCGGAGAGGTGATGTGAATCCAGCTGTCCCCGCCTACCTCCTCGGAACGGTCAACGACCACATTGTCGCCCACATTCAGTGCGCCGACAGAAGCAGATTGGGTGTTGGGCATACTGTAGACACTGGTTCGCGATACCACGGAGACAGAGCGTTCTGCGATGGGAGTATCGGACTGACCCGATGGAGACTCGGAGGCTGCGACATCGGTGCTGTGGTACACCGTATCGGTGCTGCCGTGGAACAGGGTGAAGAGGTTGTTGGCCAGTCCGGCAATGAGGACTGCCAGCAGCACCAGAATCACAACGCTCCAGATGACGATGCGAACGATTGCATTGCTTTTCATCTTATTTACCCTCCTTCAGGTCAAGAATGGCTTTGACCAGCCCCTGCACGGCGGCGGTGATGGGGAAGATCACCCATGTGATGTACCATGCGCCCGTGAGGAAGCTGACAATGAAATAGATCGCAAGGCCAATTGCCCAGATCAGGCCGTTGATGCTCTTGGCAAGCGCCGACTGGGGAGTACCCGGCTCGACGTCTGCATTTTCGGTTTCCTTCTTAGCGCCCAGAATAATGAGCACCGTAGCGACGGCCACGAGGGTCAGCGTCCCGCACAGACCCGGAATTCCCATGTTCCACATACCGCTCAGAACGAACAGCGGGATGGGGCAGAGAATGTACAGTCCAATCGCGATAGCGCGGAGAAGCTTCTTAACCGGGGTGTCCTGCTCCTCCTGCTTGGCTGCCGGTGCGGGCAGGGGAGCGGCACCGGGGGCTCTGCCCAGAATTTCATTGATATCGCCGATGCCCATGATGGCAAGACGGTAGGCGGCTTCCGGCGTTTTTCCGGCGGCGACCAGATCGTCGTAGCGGTCTAAGGTGTTTTGCAGAATTTCCTGCCGGGTATCGTCACAATCCGCGGCTCCCGCGAACAGGAGCTGCACGTACTGAATCAGTTGCTCTCTCATAATTTCTCCTCCACTTCCAGAAGTTTATCCATAATTTCTTTCGTTTCCTGCCATTCTCCCAGCAGACGGTGGCAGGCTTCCCGTCCTGCGGATGTGATGGTGTAGTAGCGCCGCCGTGCGCCCGCGCCGCTGTCGCCCCAGTATGAAGCGATGTAGCCCAGCTCCTCCAGCCGCTTGAACGCCGTGTAAAGGGTCGCTTCCTTCAGCTCAAAGCGGTTGTTGGAGAGGGTGGCAATGACCTTGTTGATCTCGTAGCCGTAGCTGTCGCCGCGAAGCAGCCGCGCCAGAATGATGGCGTCGGTATGCCCCCGTATCAAATCACCGGCAATAGACACAGGCATCCCTCCTTACGCGAGCAGTATAACATAAAGTACCTCATCTGTCAAGGTACTTCATATAAAATAAATACAGGAATCTGAAAAGGAAACACATTGGGCGCAGAAAAGGCTCCGCGCCTGTGCGTGGAGCCTTAAAAGAGGTCTATTTATGATACTTGCTTCCCGCCTGAATGGCTTCCGCCCGGTAGAGCTGTTCCAGAACCATGATCCGCGCCAGATGGTGGGGGAAGGTCATCGCCCCCATGGAAAGACGGAAATCCGCCCTCTGCTTGACCCGGGGAGACATACCGAAGGAGGAGCCGATTAAGAAACAGACGCTGGATTTGCCGGAATTTTTCACGTCCCGGAGCTTGTCCGCGAAGGCTTCGCTGGACAGCTCCTTCCCTTCGGGGGTGAGGACGCAGAACCACGAACCCTTGGGAATTTTGGAGAAGATCAGCTCGGCCTCCTTTTCCAGCCCCGCCTCGATCTCGCCGGGGGAGGGATTTTCGGGAAGCCTGGCTTCCGGCAGCTCGAGAAGGGTAAAGGCGCAGTACCCGCCCAGACGTTTTTTGTATTCCTCGGCAGCGGAAATGTAGAATTTTTCCTTGAGCTTGCCCATGGTGATCAGGGTGATGCTGAACATGGCAAATCTCCCTTCGTTTTTCCTATAGTCTATCATTTCCAGACGGGAAATGCAACATAATTGCCGCCGATGGGCAGACAATAGCCATGGAGGTGAGAACATGGCGAAAAAGGAGAAGATCGTGACCGACCCTTTCGGCAGCTATACGGGGCTGGTCAAGCACCCGGAGGAAAAGCCGGTGCAGGACGCGGACGACCTTTGAAACAGCAGTGGCGCTCAAACCATTGAGGTTTGAGCGCCACTGTTTTGCGAAAAAGGCTTATTGCACAAAGAATT
>ERZ780195.104-NODE-104-length-82176-cov-15.119458_pt1 | contig 82176 bp, 69 predicted proteins | sample MGYA00511017_ERZ780195 | MGnify/ENA primary metagenome ERZ780195 (study PRJEB29588, sample SAMEA2159974) | human gut metagenome | biome: human gut; feature: human-associated habitat; material: faeces | place: Denmark | collected 2008/2010 ...
CTCTTCGGATGTTGTAGCTCAGCGCCGAGAGGGCGAATTCGGCGGTGACCTTTTCCTTGCCCCGGCAAAGGAAATGACGGCTGTCGTCATAGTGCTTGATGGTGCCGAAGGGGTGCTCGCTGGTCTGCTGGCGGAGCTTCTGCTTGCGAATGTCCCGCCGGATGAACACCATGACGCGCTTTTCGGCGCGCTTTAATCTGCCGAAATTGTTGTGCGGCGAGTGCTGCATTCTCTTTCCGAAATCAATATTGCACCTTACTGTAAATCGCAGAATGATGCAATCCATACGCGCAGACGGCAGATACTTCACGAATCCGGCAAGCATGGCTTTTTCCTACCTGATTTCAAGCTGGTTCTGTCCAAAAGTCCCTGTAAAACCGGCTCGTTTGCAAAGTGGTTACAACTTTATTTGAAGAATTCCTTTCCAGCCGCATCCTCGGTTAGACAGAACTCTGCGGTATCGGGATCATCCCATCCATCCGCACAGTGATAAACGCACCACCAGTAGTTCCAATCGTGAATATGCAAATATTTTTCAGACTTCAATCCTATCACTCATACCCTTCCTGATGTGAAGATGCGCTTCCAAGTATCAATCCAGAACACGAATTGTCCTCTTGCTCGATTTTACTATTCAAGAGCTGGCGTACCCGTTCCACAGGAAAGCAGTCCTCCAGCTCCACTACTTCAAACAGGTTGGCCGGGAGTTTAGGTTCCCCAATCAGGGCCAGATACTCCGGCACCGCACGGCGGTCAATCAGGATTTTCCCCCGGCCAGCCCAATGACGGTTGCTCTCCGCTTTTTTAAGCCCGGAGATCCAGTATTCATCCCCATTTTCTATATCGACATAGTTAGCATAGCATCCAATGGCCTTTTGAAAGGCGTGGTCGTTAAAGTAAATCGTTTTCCTGCTCTTTGAGGTTTTCACATATCCGATCCATGCCGGACCGTCATCGGAATAGCCTGTTTTTAACTCTATATACATTAAATTGCGTATCATTTTTATTAGATATCCTTCAGTTCGTCATAACCATAATTTACACGGTATCAGCCGCTTACTCTTTGAACTGGATTTATCATCGGTATTTCCGCACGCTGTGCAAACCACAATCGAGAATGACAGCAAAATAAGGAAAAAAGCTTTTTTCATGACGCACCCTCCATTCATGATCAATGATATTTTTATTTATCTTAACTAATTCCTGTTTGTAACCATCTACCTGAAAACGCAAAAACACCCCACACCATGCGTCCTGTAAACGCACGGTGCGGGGTGTTCGTTCTATTATGCGGCTTTCGTCAGATACACGATCCCGGCGGCTAAGTCCCTGCGTTGGATACCGAATATAGTAGACTTTGAATGTAGATTCCTGATTGCACCCGCACCGCTGTTTTTCTTGTCATGCTTTATGCAAGGTTGTCATTCGGCATCTTCGCCCCTCATGGCTGCTGCTCAGTCAGGCGATCAGTCTAGAATCTCCAGCTTGACGCGGAAGGTGAATTCCTCGTAGCGGCTGAGGAGGTTGCCCTCTTCGTCGTAGTAGCGATAGCAGTGCAGCTCGATTTCGTCGCCGGGTTCGCACTTGTCCAGCTCCGCGGAGAGATCCAGGAAGGTGTACACGCGCGTGCCGTTGGCTTCGACGATCACGTCGCCAGACTGCATGCCGGCCTTGCCGCCGGGGCCTCGGCGCTCCACGTCCACCACCTGCACGCCGGCCGGGGGAATGGTCTTCATGGGCTCGTCCGGGCCGTCCAGCGCCACGACGGTCACGCCCATGCGCGGGCGGACGACGGCACCGTTGTCGATGATCTGGGCGATGTAGTCGCTCACGGCGCTGATGGGGATGCAGAAGCCGAGTCCCTCATAGATCGTGTCGTAGGTATACATGTACTTCAGCGTCGGGATGCCCACCAGCTCGCCGCGGGCGTTGAGCAGCGCGCCGCCGGAATTGCCGGAGTTGATGGCCGCGTCGGTCTGGATGACCGAGACGTGGCGGGAGAAGTTGTCGGCGTTGGCCGAGCGCTCCAGGCCGGAGACAATGCCCGCCGTGACGGTGCCGAACAGGGTTTCGTCGCCGGAGCCGGGATTGCCGATGGCCACTACCAGCTCGCCGATCTGCAGCGCGTCGGAATCGCCCAGCGGAATGGGCTGCGCGTCCGCCGGCGCGGGATCGGTGAAGCGGAGGACGGCGATGTCCGTGCCGTCGTCATAGCCCACCAGCTCCGCGTCCATCTCGGCGCCGTCCAGCCAGTAGAGCGTGTAAACCTGTCCGTCGGCCACGACGTGGTAATTGGTCAGCACATAGCCGCCCTCGTCGTCGGAGCGGATGTAGCAGCCGGAGCCTGCGCCCAGCGGCGTGACCGAGCCGACGCGGGTCACGGGATCCCAGGATTCCTCTGAGGTCTCCACCTGAACCACCGACGGGCGAACGTTGGCGGCGATCTCGGGAATGGGGTTTTCGGCGGAATATATGGCGGCGTAGGTCGTCGGCATGGGCTCCGCCGCGGGCTCGGCCAGCGCCGGGGCCGTGGTCAGCGCCAGCGCCAGACACATCAGGCGCGCGGTGCGGGTGATTCGCTTCATTGGAAGACCTCTTTTCCTAATCAAAGTGAAGGATGATTCTATCTTCTATTATACAGGATTCACCCCGAAAAAATGTGAAACAATTATGAATCTTCTTCACTTTTTCCGGGCATCTCCGGCACGGCGCGCGGCAGCAGCGCTTCGGCGGCGGGTAGATCGAACTCGAAGCAGGTGTCGCCCGGAACCGAGCGCACGCGAATCTCCGAATGGTGCTCGCGCAGAATCAGGCTGCAGATGGACAGGCCGAGGCCTGTGCCGCTGCCCGAGGTGTGGGCCTTGTCGGCGGTATAGAAGCGCTCGAAGATGTGGGGCAGATCCTTTTCGGCGATGGCCGGGCCGTCGTTCTGCACGAAGAAGCGGACGGCCTTGCCCTCGCGATGGGTGCCGAGGGTCAGCCTGCCGCCCTCGTTCATGAACTTCAGCGCGTTGTCTACGAAGTTGGAGATCACCTGATTGATGCGGCTGACGTCGCCGGAGACCCACTGGTGCTCGCCGTCGAACCGCACGTCCACGTCGACATTCTTTTTGTCGATGCGCGGCTCGAAGGTGATGAGGATTCGCCGGATGGTTTCGTTGGCGTCGAAGGGCGCGATCTGCAGGGGAATCCTGCCCGACTCCAGCCGGGACAGATCCAGCAGATCGTGCACCAGCGCCGACAGGCGGTTGGTCTCGTCCAGCACCACGTGCAGATACTTCGGCAGCTGCTCCGGCGGAATGGTGCCGTCCAGCATGGCCTCGACATAGCCGCGCATGCAGGTCATGGGCGAGCGCAGCTCGTGGGAGACCGCCGCGACGAAATTGCGCCGGGAATCCTCCAGCTCGGACAGCTCGCCGGCCATGCGGTTGATGGAATTGCCCAGCTCCTCCAGCTCGCCGCCGCAGTGCAGCTCCACGCGCCGGGTCAGATCGCCCTTGGAGAAATCGCGCACGGCGCTGTCGATTTCGCGGATGGGCCGAATTTGGCTGCGCGCCAGAAAAACGCTCAGCAGCGCGCCCAGCCCCAGCGACAGCAGCGCCACGGGCAGAATCTGGGGCAGCAGGTCGATCAGGCGCACCTGCAGCTGGTCGGTGGAGATGTGCAGCAGCACGCCGCCCACCACCTGGCCGTCCGTGTAGCGCCAGGGCACGCCGATGGTCACGATCTGCTCGCCCAGCTCGGGGAAGAGGCCCTTCACGCGCACCTCCGCGCCGGACTGGATGAGGGCCAGCTGCGCCATGACCGAATCGCTGAAGAGGCTTTCGGACGTGTTCCAGCTGCTGTCCAGAATCTGGACGAGGCCGGAATTGTAGCTGACGATCCAGATGTCGGCGTTGTACTTGTCGTGAATGTCGGCGATCTTGCGCCGCACGATGTACTGCATGGTGGCGTTGTCGCGCAGGGAGCTGAGCTGGTTCAGGTTCGTCATGTACTCGGCGATTTCCTGCGCCTGAAGGCGCACCTCGTTTTCGTAGGCGACCTGGCGCTCCTGCTGGAGCACCGTGGCCATCACGCCGGTAAAGATCAGCACTGTGGCCAGCATGGCGGCGAGAAACGCGCCGAAGATGCGCTGGAAGAGCCCTTTGCGCATGGAGTTATTTCACCTCGAATTTGTATCCGACGCCCCAGACGGTCTTGATCTGCCAGCCCATCTTTTCGCCGTCGGTCAGCTTTTCGCGCAGGCGCTTGACGTGAACGTCCACCGTGCGGGAATCGCCGAAATAATCGTAGCCCCAGACCTGCTCGAGCAGCTGCTCCCGGGTGAACACCATGCCCGGATGGCTGGCGAGAAAGTACAACAGCTCCAGCTCCTTGGGCGGCATCTCCAGCTCCTTGCCCATGTAGGTCACGGTGTACTGGCCGATGTTGATGGTCAGGCCGGGGAAGGAGAGCTCCTTGGAGGCCGGCGCGTCGGCGTTCTGGAAGCGGCGAAGTACCGCCTTGATGCGCGCCACCAGCTCCTTGGTGTCGAAGGGCTTGACCATGTAGTCGTCCGCGCCCAGCTCCAGCCCGAGCACCTTGTCGAAGGTCTCGTCCTTGGCAGTGAGCATGATGATGGGCACGTTGGAGGTCTTGCGCACCTCGCGGCAGACCTGCCAGCCGTCCATGCCGGGCAGCATCAGATCCAGCAGAATCAGGTTGGGCGCGAAGGTCTTGAACTTCTCCACGGCCGTGTCGCCGCGGTCGGCCATTTCCACCTCGAAGCCCTCTTTTTCCAGATAGAGATTCACCAGCTGGCGAATGTTGGGGTCGTCGTCCACCAGCAGAATTTTCGTCTTCATGCGCTCACTCCTTCGCATTCTTCGTTATTATACCTGAAAGCTGTGAACGGCGCGTGAACAAAGGCCGTCCAAACGGAAAACTCAGTCCTTCAGAGTGACGATGGTCACGCCGTCCTCGCCCTCGCCGTAGCGCCCGAGGCGGAATTCTTTCACGGCGGGATGGGACTTGAGATGCTTGTGGATGCCGCTGCGCAGCACGCCGGTGCCCTTGCCGTGGATGATGCTGACCTCGCGCAGGCGGTTGAGCGTCGCGCCGTCCAAAAACATGTCCACCGCCAGCAGCGCCTCCTCCAGCGTCATACCGCGCACGTCGCACTCGGTTTCTACAGCCCGGGGCGCGACGGAATACTTCGCGCCGGACCTGGGCTTTTTCTCCTTGTCGGGCTGGGCGCGGCGCATTTTGGAGATGTTGGACTTGAGCTTCAGCGCGCCGGCCTGCACCGTGCATTCGCCGCGGCCGTCCGGGGCGGTGAGCACCGTGGCCTTGGCGTTCAGATCCAGCAGCAGCACCGTGTCGCCGGGCTTCAGATCCTTGGGCGGCGCGTCGGCGCCGGGGTCGGCGGCGGCGATCTTCTCGGCGGTCGCGTCGATGGAATCCTGCAGCCTGGCGCGCATGGCGTGCAGCTCGTGCTCCTTGAGGTCGCCGTTTCGATGCTTCTTCAGCTCGGCGATGAGCGCCTCGGATTCGCGCTGGGCGCGCTTGAGCACCTGCCGCGCCTCGTCCTTGGCCTTCTTCATCTCGGTATCGCGCCTGGTGGCCAGCTCGCGCTGGAGCTTTTCGGCCTCGTCGCGCAGCTTCTGGGTCTCCAAGTGGGCCTGCTCGGCCAGCTCGCGCTCCTTCTCGGCGATCTGGCGATGGTACTCGGCGTTGGCGATGACGTCCTCGAAGCGCACCTGATCGTGGCTCAGGCGCTCGTTCGCGTCCTGAATCAGATACTCGGGCAGGCCCAGCTTGCGGGAGATCTCGAAAGCGTTGGACTTGCCGGGCACGCCGATGGACAGCCGGTAGGTGGGCCGCAGCGTCTCCACGTTGAACTCCACCGACGCGTTCTCCACGCCTTTGGTGCTCAGCGCGTAGGCCTTCAGCTCGCTGTAATGGGTGGTGGCCAGCGTGATGACCTTCTTCTTCAGCAGGTCGTCCAGAATGGACATGGCCAGCGCCGCGCCCTCGGTGGGGTCGGTGCCCGCGCCCAGCTCGTCGAACAGCACCATGGAGCGGGCGGTCACGTTCTCCAGAATGCGCACGATGTTGGTCATGTGGGACGAGAAGGTGGACAGGGACTGCTCGATGGACTGCTCGTCGCCGATGTCCGCGAACACCTCGTCGAAGATGGACAGCTCCGAGCCGTAGGCGGCGGGAATCTGCATGCCCGACTGCGCCATCAGCGTCAGCAGACCCACGGTCTTGAGCGTGACGGTCTTGCCGCCGGTGTTGGGGCCGGTGACCACCAGCGTGGTGAAGTCCGTGCCCATCCACAGATTGGACGGAACCACCTTCTCCGGGTCGATGAGGGGATGGCGGGCGCGGATCAGGTTGATGCGGCCCTCCTCGTTGAGCTTCGGCGGCACGGCGCGCATGCTGCGGCCCAGCGCCGCCCGGGCGAAGATCATGTCGATCTTTGCCAGAAGAAGCAGGTTGTTGGCGTACAGCTCCGCGTCGGGGCTGATGCGGTCGGAGAACTCGGCCAGAATGCGCTCGATCTCGTTGCGCTCCTTCACCGTCCACTGCTTGAGCTCGTTGCCGGCCTCCACCACGGCCATGGGCTCGATGAACAGCGTCGAGCCGCTGCCCGACTGGTCGTGGACGATGCCGGGCACGTTCTGGCGGCACTCGGCCTTCACGGGCACGACGTAGCGGTCGTTGCGCATGGTGATGATGGAGTCCATCAGGTATTTCTGCATCGTGGACGAGCGGATGATGCCGTTGAGCTTGTCGCGCACCCGGTCGTTCAGCACGCGCATCTGCCGGCGAATTTCGTACAGCTCCGGGCTGGCGTGGTCGCTGATCTCGTCCTCGGAGAGAATGGCGTTGAAGATGTCCTCCTCCAAAGAACGGCTGGCGGACAGGCGGGAGCCCAGCTCGGTCAGAAGCGGCGTGTCCTCCCGGTCGGTGACCAGCGCGGCGCGCACCACGCGGGCGGCCTTCAGCGCGTCGGCCACGGCCAGAAGGGCCTTGGGGGAGAGGGTCGCGCCCACGCGCGCGCGCTTGAGCGCCTCGCGCACGTCGGTGAACCACGCCATGGGATTGGAGCCGTTGTAGGCCAGCACGGTGGCGGCCTCCTCGGTCTCGGCCTGACGGCGGCGAACCTCGTCCGGGTCGCTCGACGGCGTCAGCTCGCGGCAGCACTCGCGGCCCATGTCGGTCACGGCCAGCGCCGCCATCATGTCACGGATTTTCGGGAATTCCAGCACCCGAAGATTGCGTTCGTTCATATTTTCATTCCACTCCACGGAAATAGTGTCCGGTCGTCGTGTCCATTTTTTCGATGGCGCTCCATTCGGGCAGCATGCGGGGATCCTCGCCCCGCGCCGCGGCCCTGTAGAGCGGCAGGAGAATCTTCAGCTCGTCCGCGTCGTCGATGAGCAGCCGCCACGCGTCGGCCTTGGGCAGCCTGCGAATGCGCCGGAGCGTGTTCAGCGGCACCGAGTTCATCAGCTCCACCACGCAGCCGTCGTCGGACGCGCGGCGGCGCAGCGGGAATTCCGCGCCGGTGCGGTCGGTGAGCGCCCTGCCGTCCAGCCGCTCGGACGGCGCGCAGGCGTCGCACCGTCGACAGTCGGCATGCCTTCCCTTCAGGCCGTGCACGGCGCGATAGGGGCAGTGGCGCAGCTGCATCAGCGGAATTCGCCCCTGAACGATCAGCTCGCGGCCGCCGCCCAGCGCATCGATCTGGCCGCTCGTCAGCTCCAGCGACGGCGTGAGCGCTGCGCAGCCCCACTGCCGAAGCTGGAGGACAGCTGCGTTGCTGGCGGCGTTCAGCGCGGCGTCGCCCTTCAGAATTCCCGGCCATGGAAAGGCGAAATCTGCGACGTTGGAAAGATACGTCGCGTCGATCCGATTCGAAAGGGCGTTGGCCCAGCCGTTCAGCGTCTCCAGCGTCCGCTGGGAGAGCACCATGGGAATCGCCAGCGCAAAGCGCCCGGGCAGCTGCTTTTCCGCGTCGGAGAGCGCGCTGGGCCGCAGATCCCGCGGGGCGAAGATCGCGCCGTCCGCGCCCATGGACAGGGCGGCTTTCAGAAGCGCCGCGTCGCCGCTCTGCACGTAGATTTCGGGAGCGGCGGGGAATGCGTGCGCTTCTTTTTCGAATTTCGGCGCGGGGCGCAAATTGGCGGGCGGCGGCAGGCGCTTTTCGTCCAATTGCTCCAGCGCGTCGCGGCGCAATGCGTTCAGCGCGGAGACCGGGCAGAAGGCGTTTTCGTCGCCGTCGATCTGAACCTTCTCCATGCGATAGGCCGTGCCGCCGGTCTTGCGCAGCTGGGCCTCAATGCGGCCGAAATCCGCGCCGCGGCTGCGCGCCGGGGCGACGGTTTCGCCGGAGACGGCGGCGGTGTGCGCGCCGTCCGAGACAGTCAGCTCGGCGGGCCTGCCCACGCGCAGCGTCAGAAACGCGTCCACCGGCGCGGCGCGATGCTCGCCCTCGCAGCTCTCCTGCGCGGCGCGCATCTGAGCTGCCGAAACCAGCCGGATCAGCCGGTCGCCGGAGCGCGCCTCCGGGCAGGAAACGCGCTCGCCGGCGGAGGCTGAGAGCTTCACCGGGCGCTCCGCGTTTTTCGCGCCGCGCAGCACCAGCGCGTCGTCGATGGACAGCGCCGCGTCGGCCTGAATCCAGCCCGCCCGGACGCATTCGCCCACGGCCACGCCCAGATGGTTGGGCCGTTCGGCGTACATGAGCGCCGCGTCATCCAGACCGGACAGATAGCCCGTGGTGAAGCCGCCGCGGTTGAACATCTGCTTCAGCGGGGCTTCGTCCCTCGGCTGCGCGGGATGGTCGATGGCGCGGCGATAGGCGGCGGCGACGGCGGCGACGTATTCCGGCCGCTTGAGCCGCCCCTCGATTTTGAAGCTGTCCACGCCCGCGTCCCTTAATTCGTCCAGCAGATTCAGCGCGCACAGATCCCGCGTGGAGAGCAGACAGCCCTCCCTGCCGTCCATCCGATAGGGCAGGCGGCAGGGCTGGGCGCAACGGCCGCGATTGCCGCTGCGGCCGCCCACCATGCTGGACAGCAGGCACTGCCCCGAGCAGGCTACGCACAGCGCGCCGTGGACAAAGACCTCCAGCTCCACGCCCGCGCGGGCGCAGCCGCGAATCTCGTCGAGGCTCATTTCCCGGGCGAGCACTACCCGGGAAAAGCCCTGCGCCTTCAGAAATTCCGCGCCGGCGCGGTTGTGCACGGCCATCTGCGTGCTGGCGTGCAGCGCAAGGTCGGGCGCGATTGCCCGCACCGCCCGGGCCACGCCGAAGTCCTGCACCAGCACCGCGTCCGCGCCGGCTTGGGCGATGGCGCGGATGGAATCCTCCAGCGCGGGAAATTCGTCCTCGCGCACCATGGTGTTCAGCGTCAGATACACACGCACGCCGCGCAGATGGCAGTAGCGAATCGCCTCGGTCAGCGCGTCGCCGTCGAAATTGTCCGCGCTCTGACGGGCGTTGAACGAGCCCGCGCCGAGATAGACCGCGTCCGCGCCGTTCTGCACGGCGGCGATCAGCGCGTCCCTTCCGCCGGCGGGGCAGAGCAGCTCAGGCCTTTTCGTCATGGCTCGCATCCTCCAGCGCCGCGCGGAGCAGGTCGTTTTCGTGGCGAAGGCGGCGCAGCTCGTCCCGGGATTTCATCATGTCGTCCGTGGCGTTCACGGCGGTCAGTATGGCCAGCTGCGCCGGCGGCAGCTTGGCCGAGAGGGCCAGCTCGCTCATTCGCCGGTCCACATGGGCGGCCACGCGCTGGACGTATTCCTCCGGGTCGTAGCCGGAGATGTTGTATTCCTTTCCGGCGATTTTCACCGTGGTTCGGATTTTCTGCATGCGCGCGCCTCCTGTGCATCAAAAATACGTTCCTATTATACCATGATTGTCGGCGAACCGCCTGCGGCGCTCCGCCGACCCGGCCAAGCCTTCGGCTTGCCTAATCATTATATCATAAGAAGCGGCCCGCGTTCAAGCCAAACGAAAATTCGCCGAAAAAATATGCAAAACGGGTATGTACTTTGGAAGGAAAATATGGTAACATGTCAAACAGAGGAAGTCGTAAATACAGGGGAGGCAATGAATCAATGGACAATCGAATCAGCCGAAAGAACTATACGCTGATCGCGTCGATGCTCTTTGGGCTTTTCTTCGGCGCGGGTAATCTGATCTTTCCCATCATCATGGGCGCGAAGGCCGGCGCGAACGTCGTCCCGGCGCTGATCGGCATGCTGGTGACGGCGGTGGGCATTCCGCTGCTGGGCATCATCGCCATGGGCATTTCCCGCAGCGAGGGTCTGCTGGACATGGCCAATCGGGTCTCGCGGCCCTACAGCCGCTTTTTCACCTGCGCGCTCTATCTGACCATCGGCCCGCTGTTCGCCATTCCGCGCTGCGCCGCCACGTCGTTTACCGTGGGCGTGACTCCGCTGGTGACCGGCTCGGCGACGCTGGCGCAGGCGATCTTCACCACGGTGTTCTTTGCGCTGGCGCTGTACTTCTCGCTGAAGCCGTCCAAGATCATGGATTCGGTGGGCAAGCTGCTCAATCCCATCTTTCTGGTGCTGCTGAGCGTGCTCATCGTCGCGGCCATGGTCAGGCCCGTGCAGACCGTGAGCAGCGTTCCGGCCATCGAGGGCTATGTGGACAACGCGTTCTTCTCGGGCTTTCTGCAGGGCTATGACACGCTGGACGCGCTGGCCTGTCTGGCCTTCGGCATCATCGTCATCAACGTCATCCGCGGCCTGGGCGTGAAGGAGCCGGGAGCCATCGCCCGCAGCACGGTCAAGTCCGGCGTGTTCAGCATGGCCATCATGGCGGTCATCTACGCGTTCATCGCGCTGGCAGGCGCGCAGTGCTACGGCCTGTACGCGGATCGACTGACCGAGCCGGGCTTCACCGGCGGCGACATCTTCGCCATCATTTCCCGGCATTACTTCGGCTCGGTGGGCGGCATTCTGCTGGCGCTGACGGTGACGTTCTGCTGCCTGAAGACCGCCATCGGCCTGATTACCTCCTGCTCGGAGACCTTCGTGTCCATGTTCCCGAAGAGCATGCCCTACAAGGGATGGGCCATTCTGTTCAGCGCGTTTTCGCTGCTGGTGTCCAACGTGGGGCTTTCGAAGATCATCGAGTTCTCCGCGCCAGTGCTGTACTTCCTGTACCCGCTGGCCATCGTGCTGATTCTGCTGAGCCTGTTCGGCCGGTTCTTCGACTACGACGGCCACGTGTTTCGCTGGACCATCGGCTTTACCGTGGCGGCGGCCGTGTTCGACCTTTTGAAGGTCAGCGGCGTGGCGGCGGTGCAGGGCATCGTGGAATGGGTCTCCGGCTGGCTGCCGCTGTACGGCGTGGGCCTCGGCTGGGTGGTTCCGGCGGTGCTGGGACTGATCGTGGGCGTGATTCGCCGCGGAAAGACAAAGTGACTGAAAACACCTCTCCGGCATAGGATGAAGCCGGGGAGGTGTTTTTTCATGGGACGTTGCTACGGCTTTCGGGGCGGCGGCTCGCGGGGAGCGCGCATCGTCGGCATCGTGCTGATGGCCGCGGGCGTGCTGGTGCTGCTTCTGTCCATTCCCAGCTGGCTGTGGGCGACGCTGCTGGGCATACTGCTCACCAGCGTGGGATTTCTGATCTGGCGATTTTCATAGCGCAAAGCAAAAAGCCCGGCGAACGCACATGGATTTCGTTTTTCCGAAAACCATAGACGTTCGTCGGGCTTTTTTTTGAGCCGAAGCGCATCGATTACAGAGCGCGCTCGACCTTATTGCTGCGCAGGCAGCGGGTGCACACGGACATGCGCTTGGACACGCCATTGACCAGAACGTGAACCTTCTGCGTGTTCGGAGCCCAGGTGCGGCGCGTCTTGCGGTTGGAGTGGCTGACGTTGTTGCCGTACACGACGCCCTTGCCGCAAACCTCACAATACTTTCCCATACTCTATCACACCTCCTTCAAGGGTATGTCACAACAAACAACGAAATTATACCATCTCCCGCTCCAAAACGCAAGCCCTTTGCATGTAAAAGTTCTGAAATTTGCGCCAAACCGGAGCGGCGATGTAAAGTATATGAGATTTTATGGAGGATTTCCGGGGCATTTGCTCCAATTTACTTGCATAATCGGGGAAAAAACGCTATACTGTTGAGGAGGAGACTCTGTTTTCGCTTGAATCCTTTGAATAAGGAGGCTTTCATATGGATTGCAAATTCAATACCGAGCTGGGCCTTGTGACCGTCAGCGACGAGGTGCTGGTGCGCGTCGCCGGTTACACCGCGCTGGATTGCTACGGCATCGTCGGCATGGCGTCGAAGCGCTCCACCGACGGAATCGTGCAGCTGATCGGCAAGGAGAATCTCGGACGCGGCGTGAAGATCCGCACCTGTGGCGACAAGGTGGACATCGACCTGTTCATCATCGTCGAGTACGGCATCTCCATCAGCGCCGTGGCCGCCGCCATCATCGAGACGGTGAAGTACAAGGTGGAGCATCTGACCGGCGTCGCCGTCGGCCGCGTCAACGTCTGCGTGGAGGACATTCGCGTCTGATCGCGTGTCTTCGGCGCGTTCGCCGACGGGAAATTTGGAGGAAATGCAAATGGCAAAGAAGATCGACGGCATGATGCTCAAGGAGATGTTCTCCTCCGGCGCGGCGCTGCTGACGCAGAACCGCGAGAGCGTCGACGCCCTGAATGTATTCCCCGTGCCGGACGGAGATACCGGCACCAACATGACTCAGACCATCACCTCCGCGATTCGCGAGATGAATTCCAAGCGCTACACCAGCGTTTCGGACGTGGCGGACGCGGTGGCTCGCGGCGCGCTGAAGGGCGCGCGCGGCAATTCCGGCGTCATCCTCAGCCAGATCCTGCGCGGCTTCGCCCGGGCGCTGGCCGGCCATGACGAGATCGACGTGCCCCTGCTGGCGCAGATGATGCGCGAGGGCGCGAACACCGCCTACAAGGCCATCATGAAGCCCAAGGAGGGCACCATCCTCACCGTCGCCCGCGTCATCGCCGACGAGACGGAGAAGATCGCGCCCCAGTGCGAGGACGTGGACGCGCTGTTCAAGGCCATTCTGGTCTCCGGCGACGCGATTCTGCGCCGCACGCCGGACATGCTGCCGGTGCTCAAGCAGGCCGGCGTGGTGGACAGCGGCGGAATGGGCCTGATGGTCGTCTATCGCGGCATGTACTCCGCGCTCACCGGCGAGCCGGTGGAGCAGACGGAGATGGATGGCAAGGCCGAAAAGACGCTGCCCGGCGAGTTCGTGGACGATCACGAGGCGCTGTCGGTGGAGGACATCAAGTTCGGCTACTGCACCGAATTCATCGTCTCCCATCCCCGCGAGGACATGAAGGACAGCGAGGTCGTGCGTTTCCGCAAGCGTCTGGAGCGCATCGGCGACTGCGTGGTGGTCGTCTCCGACCTGTCCATGGTCAAGGTGCACGTACACACCAACGACCCCGGCAAGGCCATTCAGTACGCGCTGGAGCTGGGTGAGCTGGATTCCATCAAGGTGGACAACATGTTCGAGGAGGCGCGGGAGCGCGCCGAGATGAAGCGCCAGGCCGAGGAGGCCAAGGCCGCCGAGCTGAAGGAGTACGGCATCGTCTCCGTGGCGCTGGGCGACGGACTGGCCGCCATTTTCCGTGAGCTGAACGTGGACAAGATCGTCGACGGCGGACAGACCATGAATCCGAGCATTCAGGATCTGGCCGAGGCGGTGGAGGCCACTCGCGCGAAGAACGTGTTCATCCTGCCCAACAACACCAACATCATTCTCGCGGCCCAGCAGGCGGCGGAGCTGACGGACAGGAACGTCATCGTGCTCAGCACCAAGTCGGTGCCCATGGGCATCTCCGCGGCGCTGGCCTTCAACCCCGACGCGAGCGTCGAGGAAAACACCGAGGCCATGAAGGAGGCCGCCGAGAACGTCCATACTGCGTCCATTACCTACGCCGTGCGCGATACGAACTACGACAATCGCGAGATTCACACCGGCGACATCATGGGCATGCTGGACAACAAGCTGGAGATTCTCGGCCACGACGTGACCGATGTGGCCAAGCAGTGCGCCGAAAAGCTGGTCAACGAGGACGCGTCGCTGATTACCATCTATTACGGCGCGGACGTGGACAAGGCCCAGGCCGATGCGCTGTGCGAGGCTCTCGCCGAGGAATTCCCCGACTGCGACGTGGAGGTGCAGAACGGCGGACAGCCGCTGTACTACTATCTGGTCGCGGTGGAATAAACGCAGAATTTTATGACGGATCCGGCAGCGATGCCGGATTTGTTCTATCCGGGAGGACGAACCATGAGCCTTTCGCTTTCGCAGATTCGGGGAATCGGCCCGGCGCGGCTGAAGGCGCTGAACGACGCGGGAATCTGGACGGCGCGGGATCTGGCGCTGATGCTGCCGCGGGACTATCGCGATCTGACCAATGTCACGCCGCTGGCCGCGCTTCAGGCGGGCGTGCCCGCGGCGGTGCGCGTGCGCGTCAGCGGCGAGCCCCGGGAGCAGCGCGCCAGGAAGCTGCTCATCACCAAGGTATTCGTCACTGATGGCGACGAGGTGGCGCCGGTGGTCTGGTACAATCAGCCGTGGTTGAAGAAGCAGCTGACCGTGGGGCGCGAGCTGCTTCTGTACGGCAAGGCCGAATGGAAAAAGGGCGTTCTGCAGCTGGTCAGCCCCACCATCGAGCAGGAGGGCGGGCTGGTTCCCGTCTATCGCGCCATTCCCGGCGTTCCGGCCAAGGCCATGCGCGCCACGGTGGAGGCGGCGCTGGAGGCCTGCGACGGCAGCTGGCCCGAGGATCTGCCCGAGTCCATCCGAAGGCGCTTTAACCTGTGCGAGCGCAATTTCGCGCTGCGCAGCGCCCATTTTCCCGCCTCGAAGGAGGCGCTGGCGGCGGCGCGGCGGCGGCTGGCCTTCGAGGAGCTGCTGCTGTATCAGATCGCCCTGCGGTTGATGCGCGGAACCGGGCACGCGGGCGTTTCGCTGAATTTCGACGACGCGGCGCTGGAGGATTTCTGGGCGCGCATGCCCTTTGCGCCCACCGGCGCGCAGCGGCGCGTCATGCGCGAGGTGGCGGCCGATCTGCGCTCGGAGAAGGCTATGGCGCGCATGGTGCAGGGCGACGTGGGCTGCGGCAAGACGGCCATCGCCTTCGCGGCCATCGCCATGGCCTGCGCCTGCGGCGTGCAGGCGGCGCTGATGGCGCCCACCGAGGTGCTGGCGCGGCAGCATTACGACGGCGCGAAGGAGCTGCTGGAGCCGCTGGGCTGCCGCGTGGGGCTGCTCACGGGCAGCCTGACGGCCAAGGGCCACCGGCTGGCCCACGAGGCCATCCGCACCGGCGAATGGAACGTCATCATCGGCACCCACGCGCTGATTACCGAAGGCGTGGAATACCAGAACCTCGGGCTGGTCGTCACCGACGAGCAGCATCGCTTCGGCGTGCGCCAGCGGACGATGCTGGGCGAGAAGGGCGACGCGCCCAACGTACTGGTCATGTCGGCCACGCCCATTCCGCGCACGCTTTCACTGATTCTCTTCGGCGATCTGGACATTTCCATCGTGGACGAGCTGCCGCCGGGGCGCACGCCCGTGGCCACGCGCATCGTGCCCGAGAGCCGGCGCGAGGGGCTGTACGGCTTTCTGCGCAAAGAGGTTCAGAAGGGGCGGCAGTGCTATGTGGTCTGCCCGCTGGTGGAGGAATCCGAGGCAGTGGAGGCGCTGCCCGCCGAGCAGGTCTACGAGGAGCTGCGCACGCAGCATCTGCCCGATCTGCGAATCGAGCTGGTGCACGGCCGCATGCGCCCCGCCGACAAGGACGCGGTGCTGGAGCGCTTCCGCGCGGGCGAGGCCGACGTACTGGTGTCCACCACGGTCATTGAGGTGGGCGTGAACGTGCCCAACGCCACGATTATGGTCATCGAAAACGCCGAGCGCTTCGGCCTGGCCCAGCTGCATCAGCTGCGCGGGCGCGTGGGCCGCGGCGCGCACGAGTCGTGGTGCTTCCTGATGGCCGAGCCCAACGAGCGGCTGCGCTTTCTGTGCTCCACCAACGACGGCTTCAAGGTGGCTCAGAAGGACATGGAGCTGCGCGGCCCGGGCGAGCTGTTCGGCACGCGGCAGTCGGGAACCATCGCCGAGGGCGCGTCGCTGATGGGCAGCGACGCGGAGATGCTGAAGACCACCCACGATCTGGCGGCGGAGCTGCTGAACCATCCGGACGATCCGGACGCTCAGACGGTCGTCGCGCTGGCAAAGGAGCGCTTCGAGGGCCGGCTCAGTCAGATGGCGCTGAATTGAATAATAAAAATCTCAGCCGAAGCGCTTCGGCTGAGATTTTTTTGACGCGCAAACGACCATTTGCTGACAGTCGATCTTTTCCAGCGTAAAAACAGCTTTGGCGCGCAAAATACTTGCAGACTGAAAAAAGGAGGTGAAAACGATGAGCAAGCAGAGCAGGCCCGAGCTGGAGAACATGAAGTTCGAGGTCGCGCGCGAGATGGGCGTCAACCTGACCCGCGGCTACAACGGCAACCTGTCCTCCGTGGAGAACGGCCGCGTGGGCGGTCAGATGGTGCGCAAGATGGTCGAGGACTATCAGCGACAGCACAGCCAGACGAAGTAAGCGTCGGCAGTAAAATTGATTTCTGATTATGGAAAGGAGCCGATTTCAAATGGCGAACAATAATTCCAACCAGATCAACGTCCCCGAAGCGCGTCAGGCGATGTACAACATGAAGCACGAGGTGGCCAACGAGCTGGGCATCACCCTGAACAACGGCTACAACGGCAATCTGTCCAGCAAGGACGCCGGTCGTGTGGGCGGCAACATGGTCAGGAAGATGATCGAGGCGCAGGAGCGCCAGATGGGCGGCCAGAACTACTGACCCATTCGGGCGGAGCGCGCAAAGCGCCACTCCGCCTCCTTACATAAAACCGGGATTTATTCCGCCGTGCGTATCCGCATAAGGTCGCCGGGCGCGGCGGGACAGCCGCAGTCCATGGAGTAGATCTCCGACGGCCGCGCGGCGGCGGGCTCGGGCAGACCCGATTCGTTTCGGATGTTCCCGGCGACGAAGGACAGGCCGAGGCTGTCCGGGGAGAGAATCTCCACCCGGTCGCCCTCGCGGATGCGGTTGCGGCACTCGAAGAGGATGCGGCCGCCGCTCAGCCTCTCGCGCACCACGCCCACGAACGTGCAGTCCTGAAGATACGCGCCCTCGTCCGGCGCGTGATGCTTCAGCTCGCCGAAGTAAAAGCCCGAGGAATAGGGGCGATGGCTGGCGGCGTTCAGCTCGCGGCGGAGCAGCGCAAGCTGCATATCGTCCGCTGTGCCGGTCATCAGCGCGTCCAGACGCTTGCGATAGGCGTTGACCACGGTGGCGACGTAGTAGGGCGACTTCATGCGCCCCTCGATCTTGAACGAGGTCACGCCCGCGGCGGCGATCCGGTCGAGAAAGTCGATGCAGCACAGATCCAGCGAGCTGAGGATCGTCGTGCCCCGGTCGTCCTCCTCCACGGGGAAGAACTGGCCAGGGCGCTTTTCCTCCATGAGATGGTACGTCCATCGGCAGGACTGGGCGCACGCGCCCCTGTTGGCGCTGCGGCCGGCGAGATAGGCGGAGATCATGCAGCGGCCGGAATAGGCCATGCACATGGCTCCGTGGACGAAGGCCTCCAGCTCCAGCGAGGCGGGCGTTTTCGCGCGCAGCTCGGCGATTTCGGTCAGGCTCATCTCCCGCCCGAGCACCACGCGCGTTGCCCCCAGATCGGCGTAGACCTGGGCGGCGGCGTAGTTCAGGCAGTTGGCCTGAGTGCTGACGTGTACGTCCAGATCGGGCGCGGCCCGGCGAATGGCGGCGATGGCGCCCAGATCGGAGACAATGACCGCGTCCGCGCCCAGCGCCTTCAGCGCCTGCGCGTAGTCGCTCAGCGCGTCGATCTCCGAATTGGAGGCGAAGGCGTTGACCGTGACGTACAGCCTGCGGTTCAGCGCGTGGGCTTCGCGGACGGCCTCGGCGAGATCGTCCATGGAAAAGCCCACGCTGCCCGCGCGCAGCTGCATCTGCGGCCCGCCGACGTACACCGCGTCCGCGCCGAAGCGCAGCGCCGTGCGCAGGCACTCCAGATCGCCCGCCGGGGCGAGCAGCTCCAGTTGATTCATGTTTGAATGCTCCTTTGCATGAAAAATGCTCCGAACGGCGCGCCGCCCGGAGCACTCGATTTTTTGGAAATTTCCGAAGCCGCGATTTTTCCGGAAATCCGGTTATTCCTCGTCGTCCTCGGGAATGTACTCGGTGTCGTCCCAGTTCTCCGGGCGCAGGCCGATGTTGCTCTGCGCGCCCTCGATCTTCGGGTTGATGTACTTTTCGCACAGGGCGTTGGAGAAGGAGGCGAGGATCAGGCGATTGAACGCCGGCATGAACAGCAGGTACAGCACGGCGAAAATCAGCATCACATAGGGCTCCGCGCCGGGGATGACGAAAATCGCGGCGATGGCGAGGATGGGCACGACGAGCGTCAGCAGCTTCACGCCCACGGCCAGCGGCAGCTTGCCTATGGTCAGCAGGAAGGAATTGCGCAGCAGATCCTTGAACTTCAGGTCGTAGGTGACCATCATGGTGTAGATGACCATTTCCATGAGCTTCCACACGACGAACATCATCAGCACCAGACCCATGGGAATGTAGAACAGCAGGGATTTTGCGGCCATGGAGCCGTAGAACTGCCAGCCGAAGTACAGAACCACCGGCGCGACGCCGCTGATGACCGACACGAGCAGCGCCTGCTTCCAGTTGGCCTTCACCGCGTCCCAGAAATCGCTCCAGACGAAGCTGTGCTGGTCGCGCGCCCAGTTGCGCATGACGTAGGCGATGCCCGCGGAGAAGGGGCCGGTGATGGCGATGCACGGCGCGAGAATCAGCAGATACATGGACAGATAGCCCAGCGTGTCCTGCGCTTCGGCGGAGGTCAGCATCATCAGGTTGATGATCGTCCACGCCGCGGCGGGCAGCCAGGAGACGATGTACAGCAGGTTCACGCCGATCATGGCGCTCCAGCGCACCTTCAGCACCTCGCCGAAGAGCTGGAAGCGGTTCTGCGGCATATCCTCGATTCGATAGTCGCCCTTTCCGGCCTTGCCGTAGAAGTAATTGTTCATCATGTTTCCGAACAGACCCATAAAAACCCACCTTGTAATCCGAATTTGCCAGAGGTTTTAATCCTCAAAGAATATAATTTAATTATAACATAGCTTTAAGGCGCTTTGCAATAGTTTTTTGTCCCGCACGCATTTTTATGTGCCGATGGGCTCACGCAGCTCCTCGGTGCGCGGAAGGTCGTCCAGCGTTTCCAGCCCGAAGTGCTGCAGAAACGCGTCGGTGGTGCGGTAGAGGGTGGGCCGGCCCAGCGTCTCGCGCTGTCCGCACTCCTCGATGAAGCCCTTGGTCAAAAGCGACTGCACGGAATAATCGCACTTCACGCCGCGGATGGCCTCGATGTCGCCGCGGGTGCAGGGCTGGCGATAGGCGATGATGGACAGGGTTTCCAGCACGGCCTGAGAGAGCGGGCGCTTCTGCAGCGGCTGCAGAAAGGCCTCCACCTGAGGCGCGAAGGCCGGGCGGATGGACAGAAACACCGCCTCGCCGCTGCGGTTGAGCTGGATGCCCCGGTTTTCCAGCGACAGATGATCCGCAAGCGCCTGAAGCGCCTCCTGCATCTCGGAGGTGGTCAGGTTCATGGCGTGGGCGAGATCCTCCACGCGCACGGGGTCGCCGGAGACGAAGAGTATGGCCTCGATGATGGCGCTCAGGTTTTCCATCGGCGCACTTCCTTTCGAAGAGATAAGGCAATACCGCACAATTCGGCGGCGCGTCCGGCGCTGCCTTTTCCGCCAGACGACCGCCTCATTCGTGCGGTGCTGCCGTATAATTCAGTCAAAAAGCCCGCGCCGGCGGCGGAAACGAACCTCCGCACCGCCTGCGCGGGCGCTTTTTCATGCCGCGGGGAGATGGAACACCACCGTGGCGACGGTGAACAGAATGGTCAGCGACGCGGCGTCCACCAGCGTGGTGATGATGGGGCTGGCCATCAGCGCCGGGTCGAGATGGATGGACTTGGCCAGCAGCGGCAGCGTCGCGCCGATGCCCTTGGCGATGATGATCGTGAAGAACATGGCGATGGACACCACGAAGGCCACGCCCCGGTCGTAGGGGGTCAGAAACCAGATGCGCAGGAAGTTGACCAGCGCCAGCACGAAGCCCAGCATCAGCGCCACGCGGACTTCCTTCCAGAGCACCTTCCAGAGGTCCTTCGGCTCGATTTCGCCCAGCGCCAGACCGCGGATGGCCAGCGTCGAGGCCTGCGAGCCGCAGTTGCCGCCCGTGTCCATCAGCATCGGAATGCAGGACACCAGCGCCACGCCGATGGAGGCCGCGCTGGACAGCACGTTCTCGAAATGGGTGATAATCATGCCCGTGAACGTGGCGGAGATCATCAGAATCAGCAGCCACGGCAGGCGGTTCTTTGCCAGCGTGACCACGCTGGTCTTGAGGTATTCGTCGTCCGAGGGCAGCATGGCGGCCATCTTTTCGAAGTCCTCCGTGTTCTCCTCTTCGATGACGTCCACGATGTCGTCTACGGTGATGATGCCCACCAGGCGATCCTCGTGATCCACCACGGGGATGGACAGAAGGTCGTATTTGCGAACCGTGTCGGCCACCAGCTCCTGGTCGTCGGTGGTGCGCACCGAGATGACCTGGGTGTTCATCAGCTCCTCGACCTTTTTGTCGTCGGGAGCCAGCAGCAGCTTGCGCAGGGCGATGGTGCCCAGCAGCATGCGCCGGTCGTCGATGATGTACAGCGTGTTGATGGTCTCCTTGTCCGGCGCGGTCTGGCGAATTTCGTTCATCGCCTGACCGACGGTGGTTCCGGTGTGGAATTCCACGTATTCGATGGTCATGATGCGGCCGGCGCTGTTTTCGGGATAGCGCAGGAACTGATTGATCAGCGCGCGCTTTTTCTCGTCGCAGTTGGCCAGCATGCGCTTGACCACGCCCGCGGGCAGCTCCTCGAGGAAATCCACCGCGTCGTCGATGAACATGTCGTCGATGATGCGCATGGCCTCCTCGTCGCCCAGCGCCTCCATGATGCGGGTGCGCTGGTCGTTGTCCATATAGGAAAAGACCTCGGCCGAGATGTCCTTGGGCAGCAGCCGGAACACCATCAGCACCTTTTCGTTGTCCAGAGTTTCCAGATATTCCGCAATATCCACTTCGTTGAGCATGTTCAGCGCGCCGCGCAGCTCGGCCTTCCGGCCGCTCTCCAGCAGCGCGTCCAAACGGCTCTTGATCCGCTCAAAATCCATTGGACTCATCCTCCTTCTGATTGTGTTTTGACACGCGAAAACAGAACCATATTCTTTTTCCCCTCAAAGGGCAAAAAGAATCACAGGCTCCCAGTCAGACGATCGGATGTCTGAAGAATGAAAGTGCGTCCTGAAACGAAGGGACTCGTTCAGCAGCTCGGCATTGAACGAGAACTTCGAGGCACACCGTCAGCCGACATACATCTTCCGCCGTCGTCCATGCTTTGCCACCTCCCTGACAAGATTTGAAAACAAGAAAAAGGAAGTCAATAAAACTCCTATTAAATATCATATCCCCTCGCCGCACTTTCGTCAAGAGAAAATCACAAATTTCCAAAAGAAAAAACGCGCAGACCGCCTTTTTCCGAAGAAAGGTGTCTGCGCGGGGAAGAAGCGCGTTATGCCAGCGCGCTGAGAAAGTCGATCAGCGAGAGCGTCGCCGAGACGTGGGCGCAGCGCAGCCGCCCTGCCAGTGCCGCGGCCGCGTCGCTTCCCCGGGCGATTTCGCCCAGCGTTGCCGCCAGCGCGTCCAGCTGGTCGGTCAGACCGATGCAGACGGGATTGACCGCCGCGCCGGCCACGTTCGATAGGGCCTCGCGCGCGGCGGTCAGCTCGGAGCGGGCGACCGCCGCCAGCGTGCGCGCCTGCTTCGGCTCGATCTCGCCGCGATCCAGCTGGAGGGCGATCTGGGAGAGCTGGTCGAGCTGTGCCCGGAGCGCCGCGTCCGCGTCGGCGATGGCGGCGCAGTCCGATTCCGCCGCGGTGACGCGCAGCGTCGCGCCCGGGGCGCTCAGCGTCAGCACGTCCGTCCGGAGCTGCTCGTCCGCGGACAGACGCTGGGCGACGCGCCGCGCATCGTCGTCGGAAGAGTAGCACGCGCCCAGCACGACAAACCGGCTGCCAGAGGCGCGCACGTAGCCTGCCGCGCCGCGCTCGGCCAGCGTCGCCGCCGCGATGTGCGCCTGCGGCGCGTCGGGATATTCGCCGAGGCTGGTGAAGGAAGCCGTCACGCCCTCGAACGTCAGCTCCCGCGTCACCCGGCGGGCCAGCGCGTCCTCGCCCTCCGACGGCTTCGGCGCGCTGAGCGTCACCAGCCAGACCGCCAGCATCGTCACCGCCAGCGCCAGCGCGAGGGTCAGTCCGCTGGGGCGGTCGCGTCGAACCCGAACCTGCTTCGCCATGCTTTCGCCTCCCGTTCGCGCCATTTTATGCGCGTCGGAGGAGGAGCATGCGGGGAGAAGAACTCGCGCGATGGTTGCAGAGGGAAAAGCATGGCGGAGCAATCAGGCTGCGCTGCATGGGATTTTACAATTGCTACCGAAAAATGCATTCTACTTGCGGTTGAAACGGTGCCTGCGCTCTTGACAGCTTTACGGATAGCTGTCATAATAAGTAACGGAAATTCACGACGGCTGTCTCCGCTTTAGAGCCGGTCGTCGAGACCTCCGCGGAAACGGCGCGGAGAAAAACGGAGGAAGCGCATGCAGATTCTTTTCATCGCCTTTTCGGCGCTGATGGCGGTGCTGAACATCGCGGCGATTTACACCGGCGTGATCGCCCTGTTCACCTTCAAAAAGCGCAGGCCCTATCCCGACGCCGCGCCCGAGACGCGCTTTGCCGTGGTCATTCCCGCGCGCAACGAGGAGCGGGTCATCGGAAAGCTCATCGACCGGCTGAACGCGCAGCATTATCCCCGGGACAGGTTCGATATCTACGTCGCCATCAACAACTGCACCGACCGCACCGGCGAGATCGCCGCGGCGAAGGGCGCGAAGCTCCTGCACTGCGATAACACCCACTGCAAGGGCGACGTGCTGCATCAGGCGCTGGCGCGGCTGATGCCCATGGGCTACGACGCCTACGCCTTTTTCGACGCGGACAACCAGCCCGACGCGGAGTTCCTCCAGAAGATGAACGACGCGCTGGCGGCGGGGGAGCGCGTCTGCAAGGGCCGGCTGAAGGCCAGCAATCCCTACGACAGCTGGGTCTCCGGCGGCTACGGCCTGTACCACGCGCTGATGGAGTGGGTCTACAGCCGCCCCCACGCCGCCGCGGGCATGTCGTCCAATCTGGTGGGCACCGGCTTTGTGGTGCATCGCGACGTGATGGACGAGCTGGGCGGATGGAACACCGAGACCATCTGCGAGGATTCGGAATTCGCGGCCATCTGCGCGCGCATCGGCGTGCGCATCGCGTGGGTCTACGAGGCGCTGAGCTATGACGAGCAGGTGACGGACTTCAAACTGTCGCTGATTCAGCGAGTGCGCTGGTGCCGCGGAATGGTCATGACCGCGCGCCGATACACGAAGGATCTGCTTCGCCGCGACTGCCCCAACCGCAAGGTGGCGCTGGACTTCGCCATGGTGCTGATTCTGTCCCACACCGCGCCGCTGTCCATGCTGCTGTCGATTCTGTCGCTGCCGTTTCAGAACCGGCTGATGCTGCTGATGACCCTCGGAAGCCTCGCCCTGTCCATCGTGGGCATGATCTTCCTGGCCATCCTGCTGTGCATCCTCGGCGGCTACTCCGTGCGCCGTATGCTTCCGACGATTCTGCTGTATCCCCTCTACACCGCCTCATGGTTCCCGCTCCAGCTCGCCGCCCTCTTCCTGCCCATCAGGAGCTGGAAGCCCATCCCGCATCAGGGCGGAGAGGTCGAAGATCTGGCGGCATAAAGAAGAAAATGAAGCCGTTCGCTCCAAATTCAAATGGAACGAACGGCTTTCTGCATGCGGAGATGATAGCGAGCTGCTTATCTTACTCAGGCTCAAGCGGCGACCAAAGGCTGAAAACCTGAAGGTTTTCAGGTCGCTTCGCGACTGACCGAGACGAATTGACAATTCGGCTCGGTCACCTTCGCCGCGCCGAGCGCGTCACCATAACGCGGCAGCAACTGCCCGCAGGCTCAGCTTACTCAGGCCCTGCTCAGGCTCGGCGTGGCGACCACCGCCGCGCCGAGCCGTCAGTTACTGCAAAGAAAACCCCAGAAACGAAACGCAGCGGTCAAGCGGCGACCATCGCCGCGCCGAGCGCGTCGCTATAACGCGGCAGCGACTGCCTGCAAGCTCAGCTTGCCAAAAAATCGCGGATGCGGGTCATGCCTTCGACGATGTTCTGGCGGCTGACGGCGTAGCTGAGGCGGATGTAGTGGTCGTCGCCGAAGGCGAGGGCGGGAACAACGGCGACGCGCTTTTCGTTGAGGAGATGCTCGGCGAAGCTGGTGGAGCCGTCGATGAGCCGGCCGGCGATGGTGCGGCCGATGATCTGCTCGATGTTGGCCATGATGTAGAACGCGCCCTTGGGCAGCTTGCAGGAGAGCCCCTCGGTCTCGTTGACGAGGCGGTACATCAGGCGGCGGCGGGCGTTGTATTCGTCGATCATGGAGCGAATGTACTTGTCGCCGCAGGAGATGGCCGTGGCGGCGGCGTACTGGGCGATGGAGTTGGCGTTGGACGAGGAGTGGCTCTGGAAGGAGGTCATGGCCTTGATGATCTCCTTGGGGCCGGCGGCGTAGCCGATGCGCCAGCCGGTCATGGCATAGGTCTTGGAAACGCCGTTGACGATGATGGCCTGCTTCTTGATCTCCGAGCCGAGGGAGGCGATGCAGCAGTGCTTTTCGTCGTCGTAGATGAGCTTTTCGTAGATCTCGTCAGAGATGACGTAGAAGCCGCGCTCCACGGCCAGATCGGCGATGGCCTGAAGCTCCGCGCGGCTCCAGATGCAGCCGTTGGGGTTGTTGGGCGTGTTGATGACGAGCGCCTTCGTCTTGTCGGTGACGTAGGGACGCAGCATGTCGGCGGTGACGACGAAGTTGTTCTCCTCGCAGCCGCGCACCATCACCGGCACGCCGCCGGCCATGCGCACCATCTCGGGATAGCTCAGCCAGCAGGGCGCGGGCAGAAGCACCTCGTCGCCGGGATTGAGCAGCACGCTCAGGGCCGTGAAGATGGACTGCTTCGCGCCGCTGGAGACGATCACCTCCGCGGGCGTGTAGTCCACGCCATTGTCCAGATGGAACTTTTCGCAGATTTTCTGGCGCAGATCCAGCGTGCCCGCCACGGGCGTGTAGCGCGTGATGCCCGCGTCGATGGCGAATTTACCCGCGTCGTTGATGTATTCCGGCGTGCAGAAGTCCGGCTCGCCGGCGGAAAAACCGATCACGTCCATACCCTCGGCGCGCAGCTGCTTGGCGCGCGCGTCGATGACCAGCGTGACGGAGGGAGAAATCGCGAGAGCGCGTTCGGAGAGAGTAAGCGGCATAAAAAGCACATCCTTTCGGCGGCGAAAGCCGCACGGAAATCATATTGATATTTTATGCGATTGCGAGAACCAGATTCACGCTTGATTGCGCGCAGTTTTGGTTAATAAATGAATAATTGCGAATGCAATACTGCAAAATGAAAACTGCAATGCAGCAACGGCACTTTTATTGAGATGATAACGGAATCAGGGTTTGAAGTTTTGCCGGGAATATGATATACTGAAATGGTCCCGATATTTCCAGACGCACATGGAGGAAGAGCATGGAACTGAAAAAGAAGAGCGTGGAGCAGATCAAGGAAGAGCTGCTCGAAAAGCTGAGCACGACTTTCGGCTGCGGCATCGAAGAGGCGACGGACGAGCAGGTCTATCAGGCGCTGGCCATGATGGTTCGCGACGAGGTGATGCAGCGCCGCAGCGTCTCAAGGGGCGTGCGCAAGCAGACGGGATCGAAAAAGGTGTATTACCTCAGCGCCGAGTTTTTGGTGGGCCGCGCGCTGTACAATAATATGGTCAATCTGGTCAACGAGGGCAACTATCTCAAGGCGCTGGACGAGCTGGGTATCGACAAGAGCGTGATCTTCGAGGAGGAGCCGGAGCCGGGCCTGGGCAACGGCGGCCTCGGCCGTCTGGCCGCGTGCTTCCTGGATTCGCTGACGACGCTGAAGCTGCCGGCCATGGGATGCAGCATCCGCTACGAGTTCGGCCTGTTCCGCCAGAAGCTGGTGGACGGCTATCAGGTGGAGGTGCCGGACAATTGGCTGGACTGGGGCAATGTGTGGGAGATCCCGCGCCCGGAGCAGACGGTGGAGGTGCACTTCGGCGGAAGGGTCGTGCCCTACGACGACCACGGCCGCATGCGCTTTGCCCATGAAAACTACACCACCGTGCTGGCCGTACCCTACGACATTCCCACGCTGGGCTACGACACGACGATGGTCAACTTCCTGCGCGTGTGGTCGGCGCGCTCACCCAAGCAGATCGACATGCAGTCGTTCAACTCGGGCCAGTACGTCAAGGCCATGGCCGAGCGAGAGCTGGCGGAGGTCATTTCCAAGATTCTCTATCCCAACGACGACAGCTATCAGGGAAAGGAGCTGCGCCTGAAGCAGCAGTACTTCTTCTCGTCCGCGTCGGTGCAGTACGCCGTGAGCGACTTCCTGAAGGTCTACGGCCCCAACTGGAGTATCTTCCCGGACAAGGTGGCCATTCACATCAACGATACCCATCCCGCGGTGGCCATCCCCGAGCTGATGCGCGTGCTGATGGACGAGCACGATCTGGGCTGGGACGAGGCGGAGGACATCTGCCGCCGCACCTTCGCCTACACGAACCACACGGTGCTGCAGGAGGCGCTGGAGCGCTGGCCCGAATCGCTGTTCGCCGAGACGCTGCCGCGCATCTACATGATTCTGCAGGAGATGAACCGCCGGCTGTGCGAAAAGCTCTGGAAGTCCTATCCCGGCCAGTGGGAGCGCATCGGCCACATGGCGATTCTGGGCTATAATCAGGCCCACATGGCCAACCTCTGCGTGGCCTACGCCCATTCGGTCAACGGCGTTTCGGCCATTCACACGGACATCCTGAAGAAGCAGACCTTCCACGACTTCTACATCCTCGAGCCGCAGAAGTTCGTGTCCATCACCAACGGCATCACCCATCGCCGCTGGCTGATTCAGTGCAATCCCGGGCTTTCGTCCCTCATCGACGAGGCCATCGGCGACGGCTGGCGCAAGGACATGGATCAGCTGATCCGGCTGAAGCCCTTTGCCGACGACGCGGCCTTCCGGGAGAAATTCGCGAAGATCAAGGCGGAGAACAAGCTGCGGCTGGCCGAGCATGTGCGCCGCCAGCAGGGAATTGAGATGAATCCCGACAGCCTGTTCGACGCGCAGGCCAAGCGCCTGCACGAATACAAGCGCCAGCTGATGAACGCGCTGGGCATTCTGATGCGCTACAACGAGATCGCCGCCAACCCGGACAGGACGTACCTGCCGCGCACCTACATCTTCGGCGCGAAGGCCGCCCCGGGCTATCAGCGCGCGAAGCTGACCATCAAGCTCATCAACTCCATCGCCGACATGGTGCGCAGGCATCCCGTTGCGTCGAAGTACATCGACGTGGTGTTCCTGGAGAACTACTCCGTGTCGCAGGCCGAGGTGCTGATGCCTGCGGCGGAGCTGTCCGAGCAGATTTCCACCGCCGGCAAGGAGGCCAGCGGCACCGGCAACATGAAGTTCATGATGAACGGCGCGGTGACCATCGGCACCATGGACGGCGCGAACTGCGAAATCCACGACGCGGTGGGCGCGGAGAACATCTACATCTTCGGCCTGACCGCCGAGCAGGTGGAGCGCGGCTATTCCAGCTATCGCTCCTATGAGATCTACGAGACGAATCCCGCCATCCGAAAGGCGCTGGAGCAGCTCATCGACGGCACGCTCTGCCCGGAGCATCCCCGCATGTTCCAGGAGATCTACCACGCGCTGCTGTTCGGCGACGGCGGCGGAATGGCCGACCCCTACTTCGTGCTGAAGGACCTGCCTCAGTACATGGCGGCGCAGAAGAAGATCGACGGCGACTACACCGACAAGGATCTGTGGCTGCGCAAGGCCGTGCTGAACACGGCGTGCTCCGGCGGATTCTCCTCCGACCGCACCATTCGCGAGTACAACGACAAGATCTGGCACCTGAAGCCGCTGAACCTGTAAAGAAAAGTCTGCGCGCGCGGAGCGGCATGCCCCGCGCGCATTTTGGAGCGAACTGACCATGCGACTGTATCACGATTCCCACCGCCCCGACGACCGCTGCCCCGGCGGCGCGCAGCCCTGCAAAACGCCCGTGACCCTTCGGCTGACCGCCGAGGACATCGACCGGGCGACGCTGCGCGTCTGGTGGCAGAGCCGGGAGGAGCTTTTTCCCATGACCGAGATCGCGCCCGGGCGCTATGAGGCGACGATTTCACTGCCCGATTCGCCGGGACTGATGTGGTATTACTTCATCGGCGAGCGCAATGGGGAGAGACTGTATCTGGGCAACGCCATGGACGGCATGGGCGGCGCGGGCGTGGAATCGCCCACGGAGCCCAAGTCCTATCAGGTCACGGTGTACGATCCCGCCTATCGCACGCCCGAATGGCTGCGCGACGGCGCGATGATGCAGATTTTCCCCGACCGCTTCCGCGCGTCCCATCCCGCCGACCCCGCGCTGCTGCCGCCGGGCGGATTCTATCACGCGCGCTGGGACGAGGATCCCATCCTCGTGGCCGACGACCGCAGCGGCGACTATCTCGCCAACGATTTCTTCGGCGGCGATCTGAAGGGAATCGAGGAAAAACTGGACTACATCGCGGGTCTGGGCGTGACGGTGCTGTATCTGAATCCCGTCTTTCAGTCGGCGAGCAACCATCGCTACAACACCGGCGACTACCACAGAATCGATCCCATGCTGGGCACGGAGGCGGACTTCGCGTCCCTCTGCCGCGCGGCGGGGGAGAGGGGAATCCGCGTGGTGCTGGACGGCGTGTTTTCCCACACCGGCTCGGACAGCAGATACTTCAACAAAAACGGAAATTACGGCTCCGGCGGCGCGTATCGCGACGAGCATTCGCCCTATGAGAAGTGGTATCGCTTTGAGCACTGGCCGGAGAAATACGACTGCTGGTGGGGCGTGAAGACGCTGCCCAATGTGAACGAGATGGAGCCGTCCTACCGCCGGTACATCATCTCGGATGCGGACAGCGTGATCGCCCACTGGATGCGCGCGGGCGCGTCGGGCTGGCGGCTGGACGTGGCCGACGAGCTGCCCATGGACTTCCTGCGCCAGCTGCGCAGCCGGGAAAAGGGCATCAGCGGCGACGCGGCGCTCATCGGCGAGGTCTGGGAGGACCCGAGCAACAAGGTCGCCTATGGCGAGGAGCGATGCTACTGTCTGGGCGACACGCTGGACAGCACGATGAACTATCCGCTGCGCGACGCGGTGCTGCTGTTCCTGCGCTGCCGCATTGGCGCGGGCGCGTTCGTCCGGCGGGTGGAGAGCATGCTCGAGAACTGGCCGAAGCCGTTTCTCTATTCTCAGATGAACCTGCTGGGCAGCCACGACAAGCCCCGGGCGCTGGCGGTGCTGGCCGAGGCGGGCGATCTGGAGCCCGACCGCAGCCGCCGGCACGCCTTCGACCTGTCCGAGGCGGACTATCGCCACGGAAAGCGGCGGCTGATCGCCGCGTGGCGGACGATCTGCGCCATGCCCGGCATTCCCTGCGTCTATTACGGCGACGAGGCGGGGCTGTACGGCATGACCGACCCCTTCTGCCGCGGAACCTATCCATGGGGCCGCGAGGACGAGGAGCTGATCGGGGAATACCGCGACGCGCTGAGCCGAAGACGCGCTTCCATGGCGCTGCGCACCGGCGAGACGGCGCTGGAGGCCCGCGGCAGCGACGTGGTGCTGATCCGGCGCGCCATCCGCGGCGGCCGCGACGCGTTCGGGCGCGCGGCGGCGGACGAGACGGCGGTTCTGGCCGTCAATCGCGCGGCGGAGGCGCGCGCCATCGAATGGAACGGCGGGACGCTTTCGATTTCCGCGGAGAGCGCCGTATGGCTGGAGGAGAAAATCAATGCGCGGCCCGCTGCCGCGTCGGAGGAATGCATATGAACCACGAGGAGATCATCAGCCGGGTCATCCGGCAAATGGACGCGCAGGAGCGCATCGGCTGCTGCGAGCTGCCCAACCGCCGCAAGATCGTCGAGATCATCAGCGACGTTCAGGCATTCATGTTTCCCGCCTTTTCTCAGGAGGAATGCCTCTCCGAGCGGATGCTGCTGGAGAAGATTTACTGGGAGCTGACCCATCAGATTCGCCGGGCGCTGAAGTTCGCCGGGCGCACGGAGATGGATCCCGAGGCCGCGGCGGACGCGTTTCTGAAGGAGATTCCCAACATCTACGCCATGCTGCTGAAGGACGTGGAGGCGCTCTACGAGGGCGATCCCGCCGCAGGCAGCCGCGAGGAGGTCATTCTGGCCTATCCCGGTTTCTTCGCCATCCTCGTCTACCGCATCGCCCACGTGCTCTATGAGATGAAGGTGCCCATCCTGCCGCGCATCATGACCGAGTTCGTCCATCAAAAGACGGGCGTGGACATTCACGCGGGCGCGAAGATCGGCGAGTACTTCTTCATCGACCACGGCACCGGCATCGTCATCGGCGAGACCACGGTCATCGGCGACCATGTGAAGCTGTATCAGGGCGTGACGCTGGGCGCGAAGAGCTTCGAGCTGGACGAGGACGGCAACCCGGTCAAGGGCATCAAGCGCCATCCCAACATCGGCAGTCACGTGGTCATCTACGCCAACGCCACCATCCTCGGCGGCACCACCACCGTGGGCGACCACTGCGTCATCGGCGGCAACGTCTGGCTGACCCACTCGGTGGAGCCGGGACAGACGGTGTATTATAAGGAAAAGTGAGCCCTGCGCGGCGAGCGTTCTCCCAACGCCCGCCGCGCTTTTTTGTCGTTTTCTCCATGTTTGGCGCGGTTTGTGCATGGCGTTTTCGGCGGCGCGCAGGTATACTGAAAGAGGACGGATTTTGCGCGGGGAGCATTGCAATTCGCGAAAAAATTGCCTATAATGGAACCGAAAGCGGCGGGCGGACAAAGCGCCGCCGCGGCGGAGATCGAAAGGGAAATATTGCATAAAAGGAGAAAAACACATGAGATTTCGTCAGGTGCATCTGGATTTCCACACCTCCGGGCTGATTCCCGAGATCGGCGGCAGATTCGACAAGGCGCAGTTTCAGAAGGCGCTGAAGCTGGGCCACGTCAATTCCATCACCGTCTTCTCCAAGTGCCATCACGGCTGGGCCTATCATCCCTCCACGGCCAACGTCACCCATCCCAATCTCCATTTCGACCTGCTGGGCGCGGAGCTTGAGGCCTGCCGGGAGATCGACGTGAACGCGCCGGTGTATCTCAGCGCCGGTCTGGACGAGAAGGAGGTGCTGGAGCATCCCGAATGGCTCAACGTGAGTCCCTACGGCGTGGAGACCAATACCTTCACCCAGCCTCACTACCACCTGATGTGCTACAACACGCCCTATCTGGACAAGCTGGCCGCGCAGGTGGAGGAGGTCATGCAGCGCTACAATCCCTGCGGCATCTTCCTGGACATCTCCGATGTGCGCATGTGCGTGTGCGCCAGCTGCGTCAAGTCCATGCGGGAGAAGGGCATGGATCCTCAGAACATGGACGATGTGAAGCGCCACGGCGAGATGGTCTACGCCAACTACTGCCACCGCATGGAGCAGGCGGTGCGCAAGTATTCCGCCACGGCGACCATCTTCCACAACGCGGGCCACATCGCCCACGGCCGTCGGGACATGGCCGATTATGACACCCATCTCGAGCTGGAGAGCCTGCCCACCGGCGGTTGGGGCTACGACCATTTCCCCATGTCCGCGGCCTATGTGCGCACCATCGGCAAGGATTTTCTGGGCATGACCGGCAAGTTCCACACCACCTGGGGCGAGTTCGGCGGCTTCAAGCACCCTAACGCGCTGATCTACGAGACGGGCCTTTCGCTGGCCTGCGGCGCGGCCATCTCCATCGGCGACCAGATGCATCCCAGCGGAGAGCTGAACGAGAGTACCTATCGCCTGATCGGCCGGGCCTACGAGCTGGTGGAGCAGAAGGAGCCCTACTGCGAGGGCGCGAAGAATCTGGCGGACGTCGCCGTGCTCAGCTGCGAGGCCGTGCTGGGCGGCGGCCGCGAGAGCGCGGGCGCGGACAGCAACGTGGGCGCGTGCCGCATCCTGCTGGAGGGCAAGCACCTGTTCGATTTCGTCGACGAGCAGGCGGACTTCGCCCGCTATAAGCTGCTGATTCTGCCGGATAAGATTCGCCTGTCCGAGGCGCTGGCCAGGCGGCTGCGGGCCTATGTTGACGAGGGCGGCCGGCTGCTGCTCACCGGTGAATCCGGCCTGAACGAGGAAGGCACGGCCTTCGCGCTGGACGTGGGCGCGGACTTCGCGGGCATGAGCGAGTTTAAGCCCGACTATCTGGTGCCCGACTTCGAAACCGTCAACGGCCGCACGGAATACGTCATGTATTCTCAGGGCGAGAAGCTCGAAAACGTCACCGGCGAGGTATTCGCGCACCGTCAGGCGCCCTATTTCAACCGCGGTGCGTTCCACTTCAGCTCCCATCAGCACACGCCCAACGACGTGTCTGCGCCGCTGCTGCCCGCCGCGGTGAAGAAGGGCAATGTGGCCTACATCGGCTGGAGCATCTTCGAGGATTACGCCACCAAGGGCGAGCTGATCGTCAAGGAGCTGGCGCTGAAGGCCGTCGAGCTGCTGCTGGGCGACGCGCGCACCGTGCGCACGAGCCTGCCCGACCGCGGCGTGATTACCGTCACTCGTCAGGCAAATCGCGAGGTCGTCCATCTGCTGTTCGCCCACACCACCGTCCGCGGCAAGGGCGTGGAGGTCATTGAGGACGCGGTGCCGCTGCGCGACGTGCGCGTGGCGCTGCGCCGCGCGTCGAAGCCGTCGAAGGTGTTCCTCGCGCCTCAGGGCGAGGCCATCGACTTCGAATGGGACGGCGAGCGCGTGCGCTTCACTGTGCCCGAGGTGACGCTGCATCAGATGGTCGCCGTGGAGGACTGATAGGGAGAATCGGCGAAGAGCGCGGCATGGCCGCGCTCTTCGCGCGCCTGCACAGATTCGACCCGAAAACGCATATCTCCTGCACAAAACGGTACTTGCGCGCTTGAAAAAAGTCGATGGTTTTGCTATAATATCTCTGCAAGTCCCAACGGACAGAAAACAATTAGGAGGAACCTGACATGAAGAAGATCCTTACGGTTCTGGTGGCTCTGGCCATGGTTCTCTCCGCTTTCGGCATGACCGCCATGGCGGAAGAGACCCACAAGATCGGCATTCTCGCGCCGGCGACGACCCACGGCTGGGTGGGCGGCGTGACCTACTTCGCGCAGCAGGCTGCGGACGAGAGCGGCGTGGATTACACGCTGCTGACCTCCTCCAACGCCGACGAGATGTCCTCTCAGATCGAGCAGCTGATGCAGCAGGGCGTGGAAGCCATCGTTGTGTGGCCCCAGTTCACCGGCGTGGAGACCGCCGCGGAGATGGCGCTCGAGCAGGGCATCCTCATCTACAACTTCGACCTGATCATCGACGTGGATGAGAAGTACGCCGACAACATGTACGTCCTGACCGGCGACAACTACGGCATGGGCGTCGCGGGCGCGAAGTACATCGTCGACAAGATCGGCACCGAAGGCACCGTCCTCGTGATGGATGTTCCCACCTCCGGCAATGTGGGCGCGGATCGCAAGGCCGGCTTCATGGACACCATCGCGGATCTGGCTCCCGATATGGAGCTGGTGACTATCTCCACCGAGTTCAACCGCGAAGCCGGTCTGAAGGACATGGCCGACGCGCTGACCGCCAATCCCCAGATTGACGCCGTGTTCTCCATGGACGACGAAACCTCCATCGGCGCGCTGCAGGCCATCGCTGAGGCCGGCCGCACCGACGTGAAGGCCATCACCGGCGGCGGCGGATGCCAGGAGTACTTCAAGCTGATGAGCGACGAGAAGTACGCCGACATCTGGGTGGCTTCCGCGCTGTATTCCCCGGATATGATCGTGAGCTGCGTTGAGAACGCCATCGCGGTTCTGGACGGCGAAGAAGTCGAACACACCATCGTGCTTCCCTCTGAAATCGTCGACCGTGACAACGTCGCCGACCATCTGGACGCCAATTCTCCCTACTGATTCGCAGGTTGCGCGGAGGAGCCGGAAGGCTCCTCCGCTTGGTCGTGTTTTGCAAGGATTTTTCCATGGAATTTCGCGGCGCTGCGCCGCTTTTTCGGTTGATTGAACGAGTGATTTCGCGCAAGGGCGCTTTGATATAAATATCCTCTTCCAAACGGGAGCGTGCAATATGTCTCTGAGCATGTCCGGCATCGACAAGGCGTTCGGTGCGAACAAGGTGCTGAAGGGCGTGGATTTTTCGCTGAAGGACGGCGAGATTCGCGCGCTGATCGGCGAAAACGGCGCGGGCAAGACCACGCTGATGAACATTCTGGGCGGCGTGCTGCGGCAGGACGCGGGCGAGATCCGCATCGACGGTCGAAACGTCGCTTTTTCCGCGCCTAAGGATTCGCTGGACGCGGGCGTCGCGTTCATCCATCAGGAGCTGAATCTGGTCAACGACCTGAACATCTACGAAAATCTCTTCCTCGGCCGCGAGCTGAAGAAGGGCGCGCGCCTCGACCGCAAAGCTATGGCGGCGCGTACCCGCGAGGTGCTCGGCCGGCTGCACGTGGAGCTGGATCCCGCCATGCCGCTGAGCGCGCTGGACGCGTCCTACAAGCAGATTGTGGAGATCGCCCGGGCGCTGCTGTTTCAGGCAAGAATCATCATCATGGACGAGCCGACGACCTCGCTGACCGAGGTGGAGATCGGCCGCGTGTTCGATATGATGCGCGCCGTGCGCGCCGAGGGCGTGTCCATCGTGTTCATCTCCCACAAGCTGGGCGAGGTGCTGACCATCTGCGATTCCTTCACGGTGCTGCGCGACGGCGCGGTGGCGCGGCAGGGCGACGTGGATGACAGCGTGACCGAGCGCGATCTGGCGCGATGGATGGTGGGCCACGACGTGCGCACCGAGAAGCTCCAGCGGAGGATGAATCTGGGCGACGAGGTGCTCCGGGTGGAGAATCTCAGCCGCGGGCGCGAGTTTCAGGACGTGTCCTTTTCGCTGCGCGCAGGGGAAATTCTCGGCTTTACGGGCCTGCTGGGCGACGGCCGCAGCGAGCTGTTCCAGTCCATTTTCGGCGTGACGCCGGACTTCGAGGGAAGGATGTTTGTCGAAGGAAAGGCGTTTCACCCGCGCTCGACCACGCAGGCCTTCGGCGCGGGGCTGGGCTATGTGCCGCGCAACCGCAAGGAAAACGGCATCCTGAAGGATCTGTCCATTCTGGAAAACGGCTCCATCGTGACCTACGGCCGCTTCAGCCGCGGCGGATGGATCGACCATAAGCGCATCCGCGAAAACTTCGACCGAGAGGTCAGGGAGATGTCCATCAAGCTGACCGACGAGGACGATCTCATCACCAGCCTCTCCGGCGGCAACCAGCAGAAGGTGGTGCTGGCCAAGTGGCTCAGCGCCGACCCGAAGGTGATGATCTTCGACAATCCCACTCAGGGCGTGGACGTGGGCGCGAAGGAGGATATCTACGACATCATCCTGCGGCTGGCCGAAAAGGGCGTGGCGGTGGTCATTCTCTCCAGCGAGGCCAAGGAGATCATTCGCCTGTGCGACCGCGCGCTGGTGATGTATCACGGCCGCGTCAGCGGCGAGCTGACGGAAGCGCAGATGGACGAACATACGATTATGCTGCTCGCCACGGGCGGGTCGCTTTGATGGGGGACGGCATCATGAAAAAGACGAAGATTTTCGGAATCGCGATTCTCATTCTCGCCATCGTCGTGGCGGGCGTGGGCGTGGCGGCGGATCTGGCCAAGAAGGGCGACGGCGCGTTCGCCAGCCGTCTGGCCGAGGCGCGCGCTGCAGTGGAGACGGTCAACGCCAACGCCAAGGCCGTGAAGAACGTCGCGGCCATGGACAAGAAGATCGCCGCCGCCGAGACGAAGCTCGACGAGGCCGCCGAGGCGGCGCGGCAGGCGCTGGACGGCGCGAACGCGCTGGACGCGGCCATCGCCTCCGGCGCGAGCGGCGACGCGGACGTGGACGCGCTGCGCGCGGCGCTGGAAAAGCTGGGCGAGGGCTCGGCGGCGGCGCGGGCGTTTGAAAAGACCTTTAATCTGGACAGTGCGGCGCTTTCGGAGGCGCTGGATGGCGTGGACGGCGGCGTCGCCGATCTGACGGCGCTGGCGGACGAGAAGGAACTGGCGCTCTATCAGGCGCTGGTGGACGATTCCTTCGCGGCGGTGTCCGGGGCGGAGAGCGCGGTGGACGGCGCGCGGGAGAGCGCGGAGAAGATCTGGTCGCTCATCGGCCAGTCCGCGGAGCTGGAGGCCGCGACCGTCACCGGGCAGCCCGAATGCGCGGATGTGGATGCCTGCCGCGCGGCGCTTCAGTCGCTGCTTGCGCGCGCGGAGGAAATGGACGCGTACCGGGCGCAGATGGATCAGTGGCGCAAAGAGGCCGACGCTGCGGCGGCCGAGGCCTCCAAGGCGAGCGTCTCCGCGATGGATCGTATGGTCATCGCGCTGGCAGACAACTTCATCGGCGTGCTGTTCACCGCCGCGCTGCTGCTGATTCTGGCGCTGGTGCTGCTGTTTCTGAGCGACGCCTTCCGCCGCCAGTGGACGAAGAACCCCGTGTTCTCCGTGGGCATGGCACTGATCGTGATGCTGATTTTCCAGACCTATGCGCTGGGCTTCGGACAGGGCTCTGTGGGCGCGTGGGCGAAGTTCTGGTTTGACAATACCTTCAACGTGCTGCGCGCCAACACCTCCGTGGGCATGATCGCACTGGGCATGACGCTGGTCATCATCACCGGCGGCATCGACTTGGCCGTGGGCTCGACGCTGGCCGGCGTGGGCACGATTCTGATGACACTCATCGACACGGGAGAGCACGGCGTGCTGGTGCGCCTGGGCATCACGGGAACGCCGGCCTTCGCCATCGGCATCGTGCTGGCGCTGATCTCCGGCATGGTTATCGGCGGCCTGATCGGACTGCTGGTCACCAAGGGCCGCGTGCCGCCGTTCATCGTCACGCTGGGCGTCATGAACGTGGTGCGCTCGGTGGCGCAGTATTTCACCAAGTCCTATACGCCCACCGTGCCAAAGGAGTTCGAGGCCATCGCCAACACGATGGTGCTGGGTCAGCGGCCCATGACCATTCTGTACTGGCTGGTGCTGGCGGTGATCTTCTATCTGGTGATGAAGAACACGGCCTTTGGCCGCCATGTCTACGCCGTGGGCTCCAACGAGCGCACGACGCGGCTGTCGGGCATCAACACCGACCGGGTGAAGCGCTGGGTCTACGCCGTCAACGGCCTCGTCGTGGCGGTGGCCGCGGTGTCGCAGTTGTCCCGACTGGGCGGCATGGACGTGGCCAGCGCCGGCAGCGGCTATGAGCTGGACGCCATCGCGGCGGTGGTGGTGGGCGGCACGGCCATGTCCGGCGGCCGCGGCTCCATCATCGGAACGGTGCTGGGCGTGCTCATCATCGGCATCATGAACAACCTGCTCATTCTGCTGGGCGTGGACTCATTCCTGACCGACGCGTTCAAGGGCGCGATCGTCGTCGCCGCGGTGCTGATGCAGCGCAAGGAGGCAAACGCGTAATTCGTTTCCCGGGCGACGAATGCCGTCCGGGTTTTCCATTATAATATGGGCAACACCGCACAATTCGGCGGTGCGTCCGGCTCTGTCTTTTCCGTCCTCTGCGGCATGCGGATTCCTCGATTACCCTCCGGTAAACCTTCGGAATTTGCATCTGACGAAAAAGCCGTTCGCCGGCCAATCACCTCATCTGTTCGGCGTTACCTGAGATTTGCAGGAGGCAAGCCATGGATATTCAAAAAATCATCTCTCAAATGACACTGGAGGAAAAGACGGCGCTGCTCAACGGCAAGGATTTCTGGCATCTGAAGGGCGTGGAACGGCTGGGCGTGCCGTCGGTGATGGTGACGGACGGCCCTCACGGACTGCGCAAGCAGCAGGCGGGCGCGGACCATCTGGGACTGAACGCGTCGGTGCCGGCTACGGCCTTTCCCACGGCGTCGGCCACGGCATGCTCCTTCGACCGCGAGCTGCTCTATCAGATGGGTCAGGCGCTGGGCGATCTGTGTCAGGAGGAGGACGTGTCCGTCATCCTCGGCCCCGGCGCGAACATCAAGCGCTCTCCGCTGTGCGGCCGTAACTTCGAGTACTTCTCCGAGGATCCCTATCTGACGGGTGAGATGGCCGCGGCGCACATCAGGGGTGTGCAGAGCCGCAATGTGGGCACGAGCCTGAAGCACTTCGCCATGAACAATCAGGAGCATCGCCGCCTGAGCGTCAGCGTGGAGGCCGACGAGCGCACCATGCGCGAAATCTACCTCACCGGCTTCGAAAAGGCCGTGCGTCAGGCCAAGCCCTGGACGGTCATGTGCTCCTACAACAAGATCGGCGGCGTGTATTCCAGCGAGAACCGCTGGCTGCTGCGCGATCTGCTGCGCGGCGAGTGGGGCTTCGACGGCTACACCATGACCGACTGGGGCGCGTGCGCCGATCACGTCAAGGGCGTGCTGGCGGGCATGGATCTGTCCATGCCGTCGCTGGGCGATGCTGCCGACGCGGAGCTGGCGCAGGCGGTGCGCGACGGCCGCGTGCCCGAGAGCGTGGTGGACGAGGCCGTGAAGGAGATCCTCATCATCGTCGACCGCTATGTGACCAACCATAAGAAAGATCCCGACTTCTCGCTGGGCGTGCAGCACCATCTGGCGCGCAAAATCGCCCGGGAGAGCGCGGTGCTCCTGAAGAACGACGGCGCGCTGCCGCTGAAGAGCTCGGGCAGGATCGCGTTCATCGGCGCGTTCGCCGAAACGCCGCGCTATCAGGGCGGCGGCAGCTCGCACATCAACGCCTCGGAGACGACCTCCGCTTTGCAGGCGGCGCGCTCGGTGGCGCAGGTGCGCTATGCCCAGGGCTATCGCACCGACAGCGGCGAAACGGACGCGGCGCTGCGGGACGAGGCGGTGAAGCTGGCGCAGGAATCCGACGTGGCCGTGGTGTTCGCCGGACTGCCCGACGCGTTCGAGTCCGAGGGCTTCGACCGCGCGCACATGCGCATGCCCGACTGCCAGAACGAGCTGATCGACGCGGTCTGCGCGGTGTGCAAAAAGGTGGTCGTGGTGCTCCACAACGGCGCGCCCATCGAGCTTCCGTGGTTCGACAGGGTGCAGGCGGTGCTGGAGATGTATCTGGGCGGTCAGGCCGTGGGCGGCGCGGCGGTGGATCTGCTGTTCGGCGCGGTTTCGCCCTGCGGCAAGCTGGCCGAGACCTTCCCGCTGCGGCTGGAGGACAACCCGTCCTATCTGAATTTTCCCGGCGACGGCGACCATGTGCGCTATGCCGAGGGACTGTACGTTGGCTACCGGTGGTATGATGCGCGGAAGATGTCCGTGCGCTTTCCCTTCGGCTTTGGCCTGAGCTACACGACCTTCGAGTATTCCAATCTGCGCCTCAGCGCAGAGAAGCTGGGCGCGGACGGAACGCTGGAGGTCAGCATGGACGTGACCAATACCGGCAAATTCGGCGCGAAGGAGATCGTTCAGCTCTACGTGGCCAGCGCTCACGACGGCGTTTCCCGGCCGGTACAGGAGCTGAAGGGCTTCGAAAAGGTCTATGTCGCGCCCGGCAAGACCGAGACGGTGACGATGGCGCTGGATCGCCGCGCGTTCAGCTATTTCAACACGGACATTCACGACTGGTATGCCGAGGATGGCGCGTATGAGATTCGCATCGGCGCGTCCTCCCGGGATATTCGCCTGACGGCGAAGGTGGAGCTGACCGGCGCGAAGCCGCTGCCGGTGCGCGTCACGGCGGACACGACCATCGGCGACCTGATGCGCATTCCCGGTGCGGATAAGCTGATGGCAAAGGTGATGGGCGCGATGGGCGGCGCCTTCGGCGGCGGAGACACGCCGGATCTGGGCGAGGGCGCGGATGCGATGATGGCGGCGATGATTGAGGGTACGCCTCTGCACTCCTGCAAGTCCTTTACGGGCGGCGCGTTCACCGACGAGATGATGAACGGCCTGATCGACGCGCTGAACGAAATGCAGAAGTAAAGAGATGAAGGAGAGGCAGCGCGCAGCGAAGTACTGCCGTATCCGCATTCAAGGCGCGCCGTGGTGACGAAGGACGTGGAGCCGTACACCATCGTCGGCGGCGTGCCCGCCCGGCCGATTCGCCGGCGCTTCGACGAGACGACGGTGGCGGAGCTGCGGCGGATGCGCTGGTGGGACTGGGAGCCGGAGAAAATCCGCCGGGCCATTCCCTTCATTCAGCGCGGCGACGTGAGCGCGCTGCGCGCCATGGAGGAAGACGCATAAGTTTTGTCTGAAATGGTTGGGAGATCATAAGATGCTCCACCGCCGCGGCAGTCTGTTCTGCCGCGGCGGTTATTGTGTTTGCAGCGGAATTGCGATAATATGGGAATGGAGCTTTTGCATCGCGGAAGGCCGTCCGCGAAATCTTCGCCGGGGAGAAGAGACATGTCCAAGCGCAGAATCTACACGCGGCCCATTACGAAGATAAGCCTGTATTGGATTTCGACGATTGAAATCTACGCCGTTTTTGCGGCGATGGGGGGCGTTGTTACTTTGGGATTGCTGCTGGCTGGGTGCGTTAAAATTGTTCTGGGAGAAGCGCCGGCGAGTGGAATTGGCGGCGTCGTTCTGGGAGGGCTGGCGATTACAGCCATGCTGCTGATGCTCGGTTATGGGCTTGTGCAGACGCGAACTCGGCCGCCGTATCGATACTATAGGAAGCGCGGGATCGATTTTCCGAACTGCCTGAAGGGAAAACGTCTGACCTGCACCGATGGAGAGCACTATCTTTATTATGATGACAGGTGGTTTGTGGCGGCGCTGACCTTGGGTGCAAGCGCTCTCTGCGCGGACGTTGTCGATTTTTCCGTGCCCGCTACAGTGAAAGTGCAGTCAGCAAGAGGAGGTATCGTGCGCAAATACTATTTTCGCACGAACGATGGAAAGAGAATCTGCGTCCGGCTTGGACGACAGGTCAAGCCTTTTAAGAAGTGGGTTCAGGCGCATGGCGGGAGCATTGAGTGAAATTTGTGCACGGCAAAAGTGAACGTCTCGGGCGGTGAAATGCCCGGGACGTTTTTTCTTTTTTGGATGGAAAAATCAGAACTCGGCTGTCCATCGGTATTCGGTGATGGGGCCGACAGGCTCGAAGCCGATTTTCTGATAGGCGCGGTTGGAGGAAGGGTTTCGCGCGTCGGCGTAGAGCATGGGCGCGGCTCCCTCGGAGAGAAGCTGCCCGCACAGCGAGGACACGAGCATTCCGGCGTAGCCGTGTCCGCGCCGGGCGCGGTCGGTGACGACGGTGTTGATGCGCGCGGTTTCGGCGGTTCGATGGGCGATCATGGCCATGGCGCAGACGGCTTCGTCCTTCCAGAGAAACAGGCTGTTCGAGCCAACGGCGGACTTGGCGAAGTTCAGCGCGGCTTCGTCGGGAATCTGCGAATGCTCACCGTCCTCCACCAGCTGCTTCAGCAGCGACGTGACGACGGGAACGTCCGCCTCCGTGGGGAAAGAAAGCTGGCCGCGGAGCGCAGGCATGCGCACTTCGCGGCAGACATAGGCGTTCATGGGCATGACCACCGCCGGCTGAAGGCCGCAGAGCGCCTTCGTCCGCTGGAAAACCGGCGCGCAGCGGTCGGGATCGGCGTTGACGTGGAGCGACGGGTTCAGGCGGATGCGCTCGGACAGGAACTGCGCCGCGGATTCGACGCTCTCCGCATCCATGGACGGCGCGAACCACGCCCACAGCGGCGTCTGGGGATTGCTTTGGAGGAGAATGCAGCTCTTCCGATCGGTGTGCAGACAGGGGTTTTCCGATTCCAGAATCAGCTCGAAGAGGTTCATTGCGATGCGCTCGTCCGGCGAAAGCAGACGCTGGAGGACTTCCCGGGCGACGGATTGGTTCGACATGGAGGAATACCTCTCTTCATGAAAAAAAGGTTTGCAAAAGCCCCGCCGCGTTTTTTCGCAGCGGGGCAAAGATTGCAGTCGTGCGACTGCGGGGAGATTAATCCTCGTCTTCCTCTTCGCGCTTGCAGGCTTCGACGATCTTCTTCGCGTCGGCTGCGGGCACTTCCTCGTAGCGCTCGAAGCTCATGGTGAAGGAGCCGCGCGCCTGGGTCATGGAGCGCAGGTCGGTGGCATACTTGAACATCTCGGACAGGGGAGCCTCGGCGGTGACGCGCTGGAGGTCGCCCACCTTGTCCATGCCCATGATGCGGCCGCGGCGCTTGTTCATGTCGCCGATGACGTCGCCCATGTACTGATCCGGCACGTCCACTTCCACATGGTAGATGGGCTCGAGCAGGATCGGCATGGCGGTGGTCAGCTGCTTGAACGCGAGGCGGGCAGCGGTCTTGAATGCCATTTCAGAGGAGTCGACCGGATGGTAGCCGCCGTCGTACAGCTCGGCGGTCAGGCCCACCACCGGGAAGCCGGCCATCACGCCGTGCTTGATGTTGTCACGCAGGCCCTTTTCGACCGCGGGAATGAAGTTGCGCGGGACGGTGCCGCCCACGACGGAATCCACAAAGTGGAACTCGGTGTCGTTGGGGTCGTCGTTGGGACGGAACTTGATCTTGACGTCGCCGAACTGGCCGTGTCCGCCGGACTGCTTCTTGTGGCGGCCTTCAACGTCGATGGCCTTGCGGATGGACTCGCGATAGGGGATCTTGGGATCCTGCAGCACGCACTCCGCGCCGAACTTGGCGGACAGCTTCTTCGCGATGACCTCGAGGTGCATCTCGCCCAGACCGGACAGCACGGACTCGGTGGTCTCGACGTTCTTCTCCAGCTTGATGGTCTGATCTTCCTCCATCAGGCGGTTCAGGCCCGAGAAGATCTTGTCTTCCTCGCCGGCCTTCTTGGCGTAGACGGCCTTGGAGATGCAGGGAGCCGGGAACTCCAGCTCGGCGAACTTTACCGGGTTGCTGGCGTCGCACAGGGTGTTGCCGGTGGCGACGGTCTGAAGCTTGGCCAGCGCGCACAGATCGCCCGCGCAGACCTTGGTGGTGGTGTTCTGCTTCTTGCCCTTCAGGAAGTAGATGGTGCCGGGCTTCTCGGTCTTTTCCGCGTTGGCGTTGTACAGCGTGACGTCGCCGGTCAGAACGCCGGAGGTGATCTTCATCAGAGACAGCTTGCCCACGAACGGGTCGGCCATGGTCTTGAACACGCGGGCGGAGAAGGGCTGGTCGTCGGCGCAGACGCGCTCAACGGTTTCGCCGGTCTTGGGGTTCACGCCCTCGAGCACGGTGCCCGCCGGAGACGGCATCAGGTCGATGATGTTGTCCAGCAGCTTGGAAAGGCCGACGCGGGTGGTGCCGGAGCAGCAGACCACGGGCACGACGGTGCCGTCCAGGATGCCCTTGCGCAGACCGTGCATCATCTCGTCGAAGGACAGCTCGCCCTCTTCGAAGAACTTCTCCATCAGCTCGTCGTCCGCGCCGGCGGCCGCTTCCATGATGGCTTCGCGCGCCGCTTCGACCTCGCCGGCGACGGACGCGGGGATGTCGATGGCCTTCAGGGTCTTGCCCTCGCCGGTGAACGCCTTGTTCTCCAGGACGCAGACCACGCCGGTGAACTTGCCGTTTTCAACGATGGGAACCTCGATGGGGGCGATGTGGCTGCCATACTTGGCGGTGATGGTGCCCAGCGCCTTGGTGAAGTTGGCGTTCTCGCGGTCCATCTGGTTGATGACGATCATGCGGGAGGTGTGGGTCTTGTCGCACATGGCCCAGGCCTTCTCCGCGCCGACGGTCAGACCGGAGACGGCGCCCACGGTGATCAGAGCGGCTTCACAGACGGCCATGGGGCCAACCTGCTCGCCGGCGAAATCAAAGTATCCGGGAATGTCGATCAGATTGATCTTGGTTTCCTTCCACTCCAGCGGAGCCATGGCCGCGGTGATGGAAATCTGACGGCGAATCTCTTCGGGATCGTAGTCCGTCGTGGTGGAGCCGTCCTCGACGCGGCCCTGACGGTCAATGGCGCCGGCGGTGAACAGCAGAGCCTCGACCAGCGTGGTCTTGCCTTCGCTGCCATGTCCGACGACGGAAAGGTTTCGGATATTCTTGGCCTGATAGTCTTTCATGGAAATTCCCCCTGTTTTATGTTCTCCTGCGTGGCTTCTTTGCGCAGGCTTGGCATTAGACGGAACGCGCCATATTCGCCATAGTATTTATATTTTAACAGAAAATCTCTCGTTTGAAAAGCCCTTTTTGAGCAGGAAATTTCCGATTTGGAGAGAAATTATGTAATATTCATGTTGATTTCAATGGCGTTGAGCCTTGGAGAACCGATTTTAGATGAAATTACGGAAAATTCTCGCCGGGATGGCGCTGGTCGCGACGCTCTGCATGCCGGCGTGCGCCTTTGACAGCCGGGAGGAGCTGCGCGCGGCCCGCGACGCGCTGGGGCAATGGCAGGGCGTGAGCGTCTATGCTCAGGCGCCGTCGGTGCGCGCGCCCTATGCGGCCGGCGCGCTGGACGAAAAACTGCTGGACGACGCGCTTGCGTATCTGAACTATCTGCGCGCGGTGGCGGGACTTGCGCCGGTGACGCGCAGCAAGCTCTACGATGCGCGCTGTCAGCACGGCGCGGCGCTGCTGGCGGCGCTGGACTACGCCGATCACAACGCGCCTTGCCCCGACGATATGGACGCCGACTTCTACGACACGGCCCACACAGCCACCTCGTCGTCCAATCTGGCCAAATTCAACTGGATGCGCCCGAGCATTCTCCGGGAGGGACTGGAGTATTTCGTGCGCGACGACGGCGACGCGAACCTCGCCGTGCTGGGGCATCGCCAGTGGCTGCTCAATCCTCAGATGGCCGAGACGGGCTTTGGGCTGGCCAATTCCGAATCGGGCATGAGCTACGTGCTGATGTACGCCCACGACATGGGCAACGCCGGCGCGCAGTGGGAGACGGTGCTCTGGCCGGCGGAGGGCGCGTTTCCGGTGGAGCTGATGCACGCAAACCTCGCATGGTCGGTTACGCTGAATGCCGGGGAATACGACCTCGTCCATTCGGACGTTCGGGTGACGCTTTCCGAGGAGACGCGTGGACTTTCCTTTCAATTTAACTGCACCGCGGGAACGGGCGACGGCTTCTGCGCCGTCAGCGACGCGGGCTACGGCGCGGGGCCGTGCGTGATCTTCCGGCCGGATTTTACCGGGACGGATTTCACGGATTACGAGCAGAACCAGCGCTGGACGGTGCGCGTGGAGGGGCTGCGCCGGCAGAGCGGCGAGACGGCTTCGCTGGTTTATACGACGGAAATGGTCTCCATCACGCCGCAGAAAACGGTGAACGTGGAAATCACGCCGCTGGAGGCGCGCCTCACGGCGGGACAGACGCTTCAGATGGAGGCGCTGGTGGTGCCGCAGTACGCCGACGATCTGTCGGTGCGCTGGAGCAGCACGGATGCGGGCGTGGCCGCGGTGGACGGGGACGGACTCGTGATCGCCGTCGCCCCGGGCGAATGCGAGATCATTGTGCAGACCGCCAACGGCTGCGAGGATCGCTGCCGGCTGACCGTTGAGGCATAAAATAAGGAGGAACACTGTTTTATGGGTATGACCGGACGAGAACGGTTCCTGACGGCGATCGCCAACAAGAAGCCGGATCGGCTTCCGGTTCAGGTGCACAGCTGGATGCAGTATTATCTGAACCGCTATCTGGGCGGCATGGATCAGTATCAGGCCTACGACGCGGTGGGCATGTCGCCGGTGATTTACACGGGCCCCAACTGCATCTTTGACGATAAGGACATGGCCAACTGGGAGGTCAAATACGACACATGGGAGGAAAAGGGCGAGAAGAAGTACCTGCGCCGCATCATCACGCCCGACGGCGAGCTGGTGGAGCGCGGCGGCGTCAACGAATTCACCAGCTGGATCACCGAGTATCCCATCAAGAGCGAAAAGGACTTTGAGATCTGGAGCAGGTACGTCCCGCTGCCGAAGCTGGACTGGACGCCGGTCATCGAGGCCAGGAAGCGCATCGGCGACCGCGGCATCGTGCGCGGCGCGGGCTTCAGCTTCGGTCAGGGCAGCCCGTGGCAGGATCTGAGCACCATCATGATGGGCACCGAGGAGAGCATCTTCGCGGCCTTCGACGAGCCGGAATGGGTGCACCACATGCTCAGCACGCTGCTGGAGAAGAAGCTGTTCGTGCTGGAACGCGGCGGACACGTGGAGCTGGATCTGGTGGAGACGGGCGGCGGCGGCGGTTCGAGCACCGTCATCAGCCCGGACATGCACAGGGAATTCTGCCTGCCCTACGACCAGAAGCAGCACAAGCTGCTGCACGAGCTGGGCACCAAGACGGTCTATCACCTCTGCGGCGGCCTGATGCCGCTGCTGGAGACGGTGGTGGAGAACGGCACCGACGGTCTGGAGACCATGACGCCCCCGGACATGGGCGGCGACTGCGATCTGGCCGAGGCGGCGCGCCGCGTGGGCGACAAGCTGTTCTTCATCGGCGGCTTCGATCAGAACAAGGGCTTCGAGCGAGGCACGCCCGAAAACGTCCGGGAGCAGGTGCACAGGTTGTTCGAAGCCAAGCCCGCAGGCGGCTACATCTGCTCGCCGTCGGATCACTTCTTCTTCGGCGATCCGGAGCTGCTGCGCGTGTTCGTGGAGACGGCCAGGGAGTGCGTCTATTCGTAAAATATCTAATTATAAATGGGCGGGACGGATTTTCATCCGTCCCGCCCTGTCGTTCAGTCGTATTCCCGGACGAAGGACTGGCCGTCCTTCCATTCGACGTCCACGCGCCTGCCGCCGCGGGTGCGCAGGCCGCGCACCCGCCCCTGCGTCCAGGACGAGGGCAGCGCGGGCAGCACCTTCAGCGTGCCGTCCGGCGCGGTCTGCAGCAGCATCTCGGCGATGCCGGCGCACGCGCCGAAATTGCCGTCGATCTGGAACGGCGGATGCGCGTCGAAGAGGTTCAGATAGGTTCCACCGCCGAAGCTGTAGTCCAGCTCGCCGCTGCGGGCGCTCTTTGCGGGATTGCGTCCTTCCACGGTGCGCAGCTGGTTATCCAGCAGCCGCAGCGCGTGGTCGCCGTCGCCCAGCCGCGCCCACTGGCAGATGCGCCAGCCCATGGCCCAGCCGGTGCTCTCGTCGCCGCGGCGAACCAGCGAGATGCGGCAGGCCTCGGCCAGCTCGGGCGTCTCCTCCAGCGAGATGGAGCGTCCCGGATGCAGGCCGTAGAGATGGGAGATGTGCCGGTGGTGCAGATCGCTCTCCTCGAAGTTCTCGTCCCACTCCAGCAGCTCGCCCTCCCGGCCGATTCCGAAGGGACGGAGCTTCGGCAGCAGCGGCTTCAGCGACAGCGGGTCGCCCAATCCGAGCTGCTCCCCCGCGCGGACGCAGCACTCGAACACGTCGCGCAGGACGCCCTGAGTCATGGCCGTGGTCAGGCTGACCGAGTGGGGCTCGCCGTTCCACAGAAAGCAGTTTTCCGGCGAGGTGGACGGCGCGAGGATGAGATGGCCCTGACCGTCGTCGGTGAGCAGCGCGCGGTAGAACTCCGCCGCCCTGCACAGCAGCGGCCACGCCGTTTTGCGCAGGAAGGCCTCGTCCCGGGTGTACTCCCAGTGTTCCCAGAGCGAGCGCATCAGCCAGCCGGAGCTCATGGGCCAGAAGGCGAACTGGGCGCAGCCGGGGGTCTGCGCGCCCACGGGCGTGGACATGCGCCAAAGGTCGGTGTTGTGGTGAGCCACGAAGCCCGGCGCGCCGTACCAGCGCTCGGCGGTGCGCGCGCCGCTCTCGGCCAGCTCGGAGATCAGCCTCAGCAGCGGCTCGTGGCACTCGGGCAGATCGACCATCAGCGTCGGCCAGTAGTTCATCTCGGTGTTGATGTTCAGCGTGTAGTTGCAGTTCCACGGCGGCTGCACGCTGTCGTTCCAGATGCCCTGCAGGTTCATGGCCTGCGTGCCCTCCCGGGACGCGGCGATGGTCAGATAGCGGGCGAAGTTGAAGTACAGCGCGTAGAGCGCGGGATCGCTCTGACCGTTTTCATGGCGATAGAGCCGCTCGTCCGTGGGCAGAAGCCGCTCGTCGCCGCCGCCCAGTTCCAGAGATACGCGGTCATAGAGCGCCGAATGGTCGGCGGCATGGCGCGCCTTCAGCGCATCGAAGGACTGCGCCGCAGCGCGCTCCAGCTCCTCCCGGCAGGGCTCGACGTAAGGCCTGCCCTCCAGCACGGGATGGCGGTTCCAGCCGTTAAAGCTGGTGCGGGCGTTGAACAGCAGCGTCGCTGCGTCCGCGCCCTGCACGCGCAGACTGCCGCCCTGCTGTACGACGCGGCCGCCCTTGGCGATCACGCGCAGCTCGGCGAAGAAGCCCATGCCTCTGTCCGCGTCGGTCTCGCCGTAGACCATCTTTCCGCGCGGCTCCTGCGGCTCGCCGTAGTGCCAGACGTAGCTCGGGCAGTGGCCGCGGAAGGAGAGGGTATTCTCGGAAATTTCGCAGCAGGCGTTCAGCGCGGGACACAGCCGCACGTCGAAGGTCAGCGCGCCGGGCCGGTCGGCGATCAGGCGCACGGCCAGCGCCTGATCGGGCTGACTGACGAGGGCCTCGCGCCGGAAATGCGCGCCATCGCAGTCGTATTCCACGGTGTGCACGCCGGTGGACAGATCCAGCGCGCGGATGTGATTTTGAACGGCCCCGGCGTGGCGCATGGTCAGATCGATTTCGCCCAGCGCCAGATAGACCTGCGACCACAGGCCGGTGAAGTTCTGCTCCAGCTCCTGCTGCGCCTCGGGAAATCTGCGCTCGCGAACCAGCGCCTGCGCCCGGGCGAGGGCCTCCTGCGCGCCGGGACGGTCATAGAAGCCCGGCTTGCCGCTCCAGAGCGAATCCTCGTTCAGACAGATGCGCTCATCCGCCGCGCCGCCGTAGACCATCGCGCCCAGCCGGCCGTTGCCCAGCGGCAGCGCCTCGTTCCAGCTCAGCGCGCCCTGGCGATACCACAGGACGTTCGCGCCGTCGTTTTTCATGCAAGTGTTCCTCCTTCATTTCAGTCAGAATCTGTGTTTATTATAAAAAATGGAAAGAGCCTTGTCAAGAAGGCGGATTGCCCCTTGTGAGCGGGACGGAAAACTGTTATAATGGAAAACAGGAATTTATCCGCCGCGGCGGTCGGCGAGGGGAGAGCGGACGCATGAAACTCAAACGGATTCAGGTGAGCCGGGAGGTGCATGGCGAGGGCGCGCTTCAGGGGCGCTTTCTGCTGGGCGACGCGCTGGAAAAGCTGGACGCGCTGGCGAAGGAATACGCCGGGCAGGTCAAGCTGATCTATCTCGACCCGCCGTTTCTCACCGGCGAGCGCTTTGTCATGCGCGTGCGCGTGGGCGAGGGCGAATGGAAGACGGGCAAGGGCTCGCTGGCGCTGGAGAGCTTCGTCGATCAGAAGGATCGAAACGCCTTTCTGACCATGATGCGCCGGGTGCTGACGGCCGCTCACGCCATGCTGCGCGAGGACGGCATGCTGTTTCTGCACATCGACTACCGCACCCATCCCTACCTTCGGCTGATGCTGGACGAAATCTTCGGCGAGAGCAACTTCCTCAACGAGATCATCTGGGTCTACCAGTCGGGCGGGCGTTCGCTGAAGTACTTCAGCCGCAAGCACGACGTGATTCTCTTCTATCGGAAGTCGCCGAAGTACGACTTCAACGTCGAGGAGGTCATGGTCGCGCCGTCGGAGCCGCGGTCGAACCACATGCGCCGCCACGTGGATCCCGACGGCCGCGTCTATCGCTCCATCCGCTCCAACGGACGGGTGTATACCTATTATGACGACGATCCCGTCGCGCCCTCGGACGTGTGGAACGACCTGAGCCATCTGCAGCAGCGCGACCCCGAGCGCACGGGCTACGACACCCAGAAGCCGCTGGCGCTGCTGGATCGCATCGTCAAATGCGGCTCCCGGGAGGGCGAGCTGGTAGCGGATCTGTTCGCGGGAAGCGGCACGACCCTGGAGGCCGCGCGGCTGAACGGCCGGCGCTTTCTGGGCGTGGATCGCTGTCCGATGACGCTGAACATCGCCCGCCGCCGCCTGTGCGGCAGCAGCTATGCGCTGGAGTTTGAACCCTTCGAGGGCGCTCCGGTCTGCGAGGCCAGCATGACCATGGGCGTGGGATTTTATCACGTCACGCTGGAGAAATTCGCGCTGGAGCCGGGCCTGCTGGGGCGGGAATTCGAAGGACTGGACGCTGTGGACGCGTGGTCGGTGGGCTATCTGAAGCCCGAGGGCTTCTGCTGCATGGCCGAGAGCCTGCGCACCCGCCGCGAGCCGAGGCTGAAAACCGAGCTGGACGCGCCGGTGTACGCCGGCGAGCTGGCCGTCTGCGTCTGCGACGTGGCCGGAAGATGCTTTTATTATCGAATCGACGGCGAATAACGCGCGAAAATTCAACTTGGCTTAACATTGGTTCTGTATAATAGATCGACAAGGAGGCGGTTCGATGCTGCTGCACGTGGGCGACATTGTGAAAATGCGCAAGCCGCATCCCTGCGGAAACGACCTTTGGCGCATCACCTATGTGGGCGCGGACATCAAAATGCGCTGCGAGAAGTGCGCGCGCGTGGTGATGCTGGAGCGTCCCGTGTTCGACAAGCGCGTGAAGAAGCTCGTCTCCACGGCGGAAGCCGGGAACGAGGCGTGAAGCGGCTTTTCGCCGGGCTGACCGCGCTGGCGCTGGTCGTCTGCCTTGGCCTCTGGGCGCGGGAGCATCTGATTTCCGTGGTGCGCATCGAGGGCTCGTCCATGGAGGACGCGCTCACGTCGGGCGACGTGGCGCTGGTGCTCAAACGCGGGCCGCTGTATCGCGAAATTGCCTTCGGCGACGTGGTGGAGTGCGACTTTCCCGGCCGCGAGGGCTCGTATGTCAAGCGGGTGATCGGCCTGCCGGGCGACGACATTCGGTTTTCGAACGGCGCGCTGACGCGCAGCGGCCGGCACGTTTCCGAGCCCTACGTTTCCTCGGAAACCGGCGATTTTGAAATTTCGCTGGGCGAGGACGAGGTGCTGCTGCTGGGGGACAACCGCGCGCAGAGCTACGACAGCCGCGCGGAGGACATGGGCTGTCCGTCGCAGGAGGAAATTCTCGGCAGGGTGTGCTGGATTCTCTGGCCGCTGAGCCGGTTCGGGCCGGTGCGATAGCCGACCATGGAGAAGATGAAGAAAGTGAGGAACTCTAATATGGACGATCGAAAGCTCAATCCCGAGGAGGAGAACCGGACGGCCGCGGACGAGGCAGTTGAGGTTCAGAACGCCGAGCCGGAACAGAACGATTCGGAGGGGGCGGAAAACGCCGCGCCGGAAACCGAATCCGCTGCGCCGGAACAGACCCCCGAGGAAAAGCGCGCCGCGCGCAGAAAGAAATTCTGGAAGGAAACCCGGGAATGGATCACCTCGCTGGCGGTGGCGCTGCTGGTGGTGCTGGTCGTCCGGTCGCTTCTGTTCACCATCATTCGCGTGGACGGCAGCTCCATGTACTCCACGCTGGAGGACAACGAGCGCCTGTTCGTCACGGTTTACGACGTGCGCTTCGGCACGGTGGAGCGCGGCGACATCGTCATCTGCCATTATCCCAACCGCGGCTGGACGAACTTCGTCAAGCGCGTGGTGGCCGTGCCCGGCGACTCGGTGTATCGCGAAAACGGCGTGACCCACGTGGTCTACGCCGTCAAGACCGGCAACACCACCGAGGTCTACGACGATGCGCTGGATCCCCGCGGACTGTATTCTCTGGGCGGAAATAACGACTATGAGCCCTATGTGCTGGGCGAGGACGAGTACTTTGTCGTGGGCGACAACCGCTACAACAGCCACGATTCCCGCGACTGGAACGACGGCGATCCGTCCAACGACGTGGGCCCCATCACCAAAAAGATGATCGTCGGCCACGTCCGCTCGGTCATCTGGCCGCTGAACAAGATCCGCTCCGTGGAATAAGGAGGCTCTATGAAAAATCGCAATATCGTTCGCTTTTTGGCGCTTCTGCTGGTGATTCTGCTGGCGGGCGGCGCGGTGGTTTCGGCGCTCATCAGCGCGCTGGCCGAGGAAGCGGCTCCGGCGCGCGATCGCTGTGAGGCCGCGGTGGAATACATGGAGGACGAACAGGCGCTGCGCGTGACGCAGCGCCTGTTCTATCACAATCCCTCCGACGGCGCGCTGGATCGCGTGGTGTTCTACGCCATGGGCAATCTCTTTCGCCGGGAGAGCGCGCTGTTTTACGAAAACGACGCGCTTCTGAGCGTCTTTCCCGCGGGATACGCGCCGGCGGGCATGGAGCTGCGGTCGGTGAAATGCGATGGACAGGACGCGGACTGGGGCTTTCAGGGCGAGAGCGAGACCGCGCTGCGCGTGAGCTGCAATCTGCCCGCCGGTGGCGAATGCACCTTCGAGTTCGAGTACTATCTTCTTCTGAGCGAGAACCGCGCCTTTCTGGGCGCATATGAGACCGATGTGCGGCTGAGCGCGTTTCTGCTCACGCCCGGCGTTTACAGCGAAGCGGACGGCGAGTTTCTCATCAACCCGCCGCTTCAGCATACGCGCTGGCTGGACGGCGCGAAGGCGGACTATTCCGTGACGCTGCGCCTTCCGGAAAACTATCTTCCCGCCGGAACGGGGGAAAAGACGCTTCTCTCCACGGAGAACGGCGTCTCCGTCTGGCGGATCGATGCGCAGAACGTTCGGGAATTCGCCCTGTCCTTCGGCCGGCGCTGGCGCGAGACGACGGCCGAGAGCGCGTCGAGCGTGCGGATTCGCGTGCTGTCCAATGCCCGCGGCGCGGCGCGCGAGGCGCTGGATTATGCCGTGAAGATCGTCGATCTGTACGAGCAATGGCTGGGCGATTTCCCCGTGCGGACGCTGGATGTGGTTCAGTCGGACTATCCCGTGGACGCGCTGAGCTTCACCGGCGCGGTCTGGCTGCCGGAGAAATGCTTCGGCGACGCGGCGGCAATGCAGAGGGCACTGCGCTTCGCCGTTGCTCAGCAGTACTTCGGCCTTTCGGCCCATCCCGCGTCGGTTTCGGACGCGTGGCTGGCCGACGTGCCGTGCAGCTATCTGTCCCTTCTGGCGGTGGAGGAGCTGGAGGGCTACGACGCCTTCGTCGCCGCGCTGAACGATCAGGTGCTGGACGCGCTGAACATCACCATTCCCGGCGGGCTGTACATCTCCGCCGACGCGTCGTTGTTCACCGCCGAGGAATACGCGCTGATCGTCCGCGACCGCGGCGCGGTGGTCATGCACGAGACCCGCGTGGCCATGGGGCGCGATGCGATGCTTGCCTCGCTGCGCCGGTTCTACGAGATCGGTCAGGAGAAGGATGTGCTGGGCGAATACGACCTGATCGCCGCCTTCGACGAAGCCACCGGCGGCGACTGGGAGGCGTTCTTCACCGACTGGCTGTTCAACGTGGGCGACTACGTGGAGCAGCAGCTGGATCACTACGAATAGCGCGTTAAATTTCCCACCGGCGATTGAACTGCCGGCGGGTGCGTGTTATAATATGCTAACAATCGTCCCGTGAGGGAGTAGCGAGCGCGCATGGCGCGTAACAAGTCAACATACTGACCGCTGTGGTCTGGCTTGTTTTAAATTGCGAGACTCATGTATAACTGCAAGGCTGTACAGGAGTTTCGTTTTTTTCATAATGAAATTTCGAGTGCGCCTTTGGACGCGCTCGTTTTTTTGTGCAAAAGCCGCTTTGAAAAACGGAGGAATCGCCATGGAATGGAGCTTTTTGTTTTTCCTGAACAGCGCCCTGCTGGGCGTGGGACTGGCCATGGACGCCTTTTCGGTCTCGCTGGCCAACGGCCTGAACGAGCCGCAGATGAAGCGCGGCCGCATGGTGAGCATCGCCGGCGTGTTCGGCGGCTTTCAGGCGCTGATGCCCATGCTGGGCTGGCTGTGCGTGCACACCATCGTGCAGTATTTCAAGGCCTTTGACCGCTTTATTCCGTGGATCGCGCTGATTCTGCTGGGCTATATCGGCGGCAAGATGCTCTGGGAGGGCCTGCGCGGCGGCGAGGACGACGAAAAGCCCGCCATGAGCTTCGGAATGCTGCTGGTGCAGGGCGTGGCCACGTCCATCGACGCGCTGTCCGTGGGCTTCACCATCGCCGATTACGGCCCGATCATGGCGCTGACCGCGTCTATCATCATCGCCGCCGTGACCTTCGCCATCTGCATGGGCGGCCTGAGCCTGGGCAAGCGCTTCGGCACCAGACTGGCCGGAAAGGCCTCGGTGCTGGGCGGTGTGATTCTCATCGGCATCGGCGTCGAGATCTTCCTCAGCGGCATTCTCTGAGCAAAGCAAAAAACCGGAGTCTGTTCCAAGCGACAGGCTCCGGTTTTGCTATGCAGAGGTGGGGATGATTGCAGCGGGATTTTTATATTTTCAGCGCAGATCGGAGGAAAACGCCTGAGCCGCGGAGACGGTCTGCACGGCGGGCTTCGGCGCGCAGAGCACGGCCAGCACGCCCGCGGCCAGAACGACGATGGACAGCGCCAGCGCGCGGCGCAGGCGGCGGGTCTGGCGGCGCAGGGCGCGGCTCTGAAGCGCATCGAACTCCGCCTTTTCCGCAGGGCTTTCGGCGGCGGGAGCGGCCTTCTCCGGCTCCGGCGAGAAGGAAAAGGCTTCCTCATGGCTGCGCTGGCAGCGGACGCAGGTTTTGCCTGAGTTGACGCGGCCGCAGACGCAGCGCCAGGTCTCGCCGTCCTCCCGGGGAACGCAGACCGCGTCGTCGCCCATCTGCGCGCGCAGACGCGTCAGCTCGTCCGGGCGCAGAAACGGCAGCGGGCCCACGTCGGCATAGGGGCCGCTGCCCGCGCGCCATTCCTCGCCGTCCTCAAAGCGGACGCGGGTGAACAGCAGTTCCACGGAATCGGCGTCGGGCAGGCGATCGGTGGTCAGCTCCATGGAGAAAAAGCCCCGCTTTTCGGCGCGCAGCGCGTCGGCGGTGAAGGGACAGGCCAGGCTCCGACCCGCCAGCTCGCTGCGCCATTTGGCGACGGCCTCGAACGAGGCGATGCGGCGGTCGGACAGATTGTACAGGCGCGCGGTGGCGTCGGCGCGGCCGTCCTTGCAGACCAGCGCGTAGCCCCGCAGCTCAATCGGGCAACTCAGATCCAGCTTCATGCGATTCCTCCCGTTCGCCTTTTCGGCGACAGGGCACATTATAGCATGAAAAACGCCGCCGAGAACCGAAATCGAGAAGATGTCTCGGCAAAGCTGGGTTTTCGTGCATTTTTCGGGAAATTATGGTGGAATATTGACTTTGCGCCCTTCGAAGAATAGCTTCGGAGGTGATTTTTATGGACGAAGAGAAGAAGCTGATGGAGGAAGAACTGCTGGCCGCGTCGATGACCGAGTGCACAGGACTCATGCCCGCGCTGCCCCAGAACGGCGCGCAGGAGGCCAGTCTGGCGGCGCTGTACGCCGTGCAGCGGCCGAAGCGCCCGAGGCGCAGGAGGGGAAAGAAGGACTGAAAAAGAGGAGCCGCGCAGGCTCCTCGACCCATTGGTTCCTCAAAGCAATATTGGGCAAAAGCAAATTGTATCTGATATGGATTGTCCTGAAGGAAATTTTGACAGCCTGCGAATTGACGAAATCTGACCGCCCGGTTATAATGAAGCTATGAAATAAGCGGGAAGCGGAGGGTCGGTTCGATGCCGGGCGTTTATATCAGTGAACTGGCGGGCATTCAATGCTCCATTGAGCACACGCCCACCGTTGAAAAGATCGAAGAGCTGCACCTGAAGAGCGGCTATATGTCCCAGATTCATCAGCATCCGGACGCGGCAGAGCTCATGTTCATTGATCGCGGAGCGGGCAGCGTCCGGGTGCGCGAGGAGAATTATCCCGTTCACGAGGGCGATCTCGTGGTTTACAACGCGGGCGAATTTCACAGGGAGGTCTTTCTGCGCAGCGGAGATCCGCCGTGCGTGTACGCGCTGCGGCTGCAAAAGCTGCGCATCTATGGCAGCCGGGACGGCGAGCTGCTCTCGGACGGCCTGCCTCCGGTGTTTCACACCCACGCCTATCGGGGACTCATCCTTCAGGGAATGCAGACCATCCTGGAAGCCGTGGGAAAGGAGGGCGATTATTTTCAGCGCGTAATCGAGCGCGTCGCCAGCGCGATGGTGCTGCTGGTGATGCTGCTCTCCAACGACGAGAACGCCGTCTATGAAAGCGCCTCGGAAAAAACGCCCTTCGAGCAGATCAAGGCGTTCATCGAGCGAAATTATACACAGCAGATTTCCATTCACAGGATGGCCGCCGCCCTGCACGTAAACTATTACTATATGTCCCACCTCTTTAAGGAGAAGATGGGCATTTCCATGAAGACCTACATCATTCAATGCCGGATATGGGAGGCCGCCATGCTCCTGCGGGAAACCGATCTGCCCATCCAGGAGATTGGCCGCCGGGTCGGGTACTCCAATCAGTCCCACTTTAACGTGCAGTTCCGCAGCATCAACGGCGCGACTCCTCTCGCCTATAGAAAGGCGTACATGGAAGACAAGCGCTCTCGGTCCGCCGCGGACGAGGAAATTCGAACCTGGCGCGACGGCATATCCTCCAGATAAGCCGCAATATAAACCCAAAACAGCCCGGCCTCGGACGACGTTTTTCGCCGCCCGGGGCCGGGCTGTTTCCACAAATTTGCGTTACCCGGGGACAGTTTTTTCATATAGCCGCCGTCGAAAACCATTTTTCCCAACTTCAAACAGCAAATTTTCAAAAAATGTATGCTTATTTTGCGCTTTGTGGGTTGCTTATGCGCAAATTTACAATAATATACCGCAAATACGTGAATTGATTTTCTATATATTAATAACGATAATAGTACTAACGACATGCAGAATTGGTTTCTGTGTGCAAAACATACAAGGAGGTTACCATTATGAGAAAACTGCTGTCCCTGTTTCTTGCAACTCTCATGCTTCTGGCCCTCGTTCCCATGGCCGCTCAGGCGGAAGAGATGACGGAAGCCGGCACCCCGAGAAGCGAAACGCTCATCGTGGATATGCTGCTCGGCGCCAGCGCCAACCCCTACGCGTGCAATCCCTACGCCACCTGCGCGGACGGCCTGATCCAGCTGAGCTTCGGCTATCTGTGGAATTACAATTCCCAGCAGGGCGCGCAGTTCCCCGAGCTGGCCAGCGAAATGCCCATCGCCAACAACGATGACTTCACGTCCTTTACCATCAAGCTGCGCGAGGGCCTGAAGTGGTCCGACGGCGAGGACTTCAACGCCGACGACGTGATCTTCACCATCAACATGCTCATCGAGAACAAGGAGACCATCGGCTTCGGAGGAACGCTGGCGGGCCTGATTGAGAGTGTGGAAAAGGTGAACGACTATGAATTCGTCCTGAACCTCACCCGCAGCTATCCCCGCATTTCCGCCCTGCTGGGCACCGATATCAACACCTGCGCGTTCTATCCCGTTCCGGAGCACATCTGGAGCCAGGTGGAGGATCCTTCCACCTTCGAGGATTCCAACCCGGTGGTTATCGGCATGTACACGCTGAAGGATCGCGATCCCAACGGCAACTGGCTGCTGTACGAGGCCCGCGAGGACTGGCAGAACACTCCCGTCGGCGTTATCAAGGGCGCGCCCACGGTCAAGTATGTGCAGTTCAAGGCCTTCGGCACCGAGGAAAAGCGCATCATGGCCATGCTGAACCATGAGCTGGACGTGCTGTGCGACATCACGCCCGAATCCTGGGACGTGCTGATGAGCAAGAGCGACACCGTGCAGGCCTGGCTGGATTACTATCCCTACGGCTGCTTCGACGATCCCTGCGAGCGCGGCATTGAGTTCAACACCGAGATCGAGCCCTTCAACAAGGCCGAGGTTCGCTGGGCGCTGTGTCTGGCGATGGACATCATGGAAGTCTCCATTACGTCCTTCAACGGTCAGATGCGCGTCAGCCCGCTGCAGGCGCCTCCGATCACCGCTCTGATGGACACCTACCATCTGGAGATGCGCGACTGGCTGACGGACTTTACTCTTGAGGACGGCTATCAGCCCTTCAACCCCAACTACGCTGTTGAGATTTCCGCCGAGCTGAAGGAAATGGGCATCGACGGCATCCCGGAAACCGAGGAAGAGCAGATCAGACTGTTCGGCGTCGGCTGGTGGAAGTACGACGTGGAAGAGGCCGCCAGGCTGATGGAAAAGGCCGGCTGCGTGAAGAAGGAAGACGGCTTCTGGTACTACAACGATGAGAAGATCACCTTCTCCGTAAACGCTCCCGCCGACTTCGAGATGCAGTCCAACCGCATCGCCTACCCCATCGTGGAATACTGGAAGAACTTCGGCCTGGACGTGGTTGTGCAGACCATGGACAGCGCCACCTTCTGGGGCGTTCGCTCCAGCGGCGACTTCACCGCCGGCTCCTACTGGCCCGGCTGCGGAACCACTCCGGATCTGTACACCTACATCAGCGGCTCCTGGCACAAGGATCGCATCTCTCCGGCCGGCACCAACAGCCTGGGCAACACCTCCCGCTATGCCAGCGACGCCATCTCCGGCATGCTGGATGAAATCGGCGCCATGGCTCCCAACAGCGAGGGCCTGCACGAGAAGTACGTGGAGCTCCTGAAGCAGTTCGTCATCGAAATGCCATGGATTCCCTGCTTCGGCACCTCCAAGATCATTCCCGTGGACAACTACTACTGGACAAACTTCGTCTCCGCCGAGAACAACTACGAGGGCCCGTTCTGGTGGTGGTCCAGCTTCCGGTATCACATGACCGAGATCCAGCCTGTTGCGAGATAACCTCTCACGATTCCCTTCGGCTGCCGGGTTCCGCCCGGCAGCCGAACCCAATGGAGACGTCGCTTATGCCGACATGGCAAGGAGGAACTGACCAATGCGGATTGCAAAATACGTGCTCGTGCGCATTCTCATATGGGCCCTGACCATCTGGGTGGGCGTCACCGCGGTATTCATACTGCCCCGCCTGATGCCGGCCGATCCCATTGAAGGCATGATCGGCCGCCTGAATTCGAAGGGTTCCCAGATGACCGTAGAACAGATTGAATCCATGCGCTCGGCGCTGCGCCGCCAGTTCGGCCTGGAAGGCACCGTTATGGAGCAGTACGCCACCTCCATGAAGCGCATGCTGTCGTTTGACTTCGGCCCATCCTTTACGCTCTTTCCCACTCCTGTAACCGATCTGATCCGGCAATATCTGCCCTACACCGTCGGGCTCATGCTGATTACATCGCTCATATCCTTTGTATTCGGCAATTTAATCGGCCTGCTGGCCGGTTTCAAAAAGAACAGGTGGTATTCCAAATTTCTGGAAACCGCCGCGATGTGCATCTATCCCATCCCTTATTTCATTCTCGCGCTGATTCTGCTGATTCTGTGCTGCTATCTGAACAACTGGTTTCCGCTGGTGGCGAGCATGCCCGCAAAATTCAGCCTGACCTGGGATTGGGTATCAAAGATCGTCTACAACTCCTTTCTTCCCGCGCTGTCGCTGATTATCCTGGGCGGCGGCTGGTGGATTATCAGCATGAAATCCCTGGCCTCCAACACTGCGGAGGAGGAATATGTAAACTATGGCCGTCTGAAGGGCCTGAAGGAACGAACCATCGCCTATCGATACGTCTACAAAAACTCCATACTGACTCAGATTACCACGCTTTCTCTGCAGTTGGGCGGAATGTTCGGCGGCGCGCTGATGACGGAAATCATGTTCGGCTATCCCGGTGTGGGCGCGCTGACCCAGAGCGCCATACTTCAGGCCGATTACAACCTGATGTTGGGCCTGATCACGCTGTCCATCGTGGCGGTTTCCACGGCGACGCTGCTGGTCGACCTGCTGTATCCCTTCCTCGATCCCCGAGTGCGCTATAAGTAAAAGGAGGCGCGAGCATGAGAAAAAAGATTCGATATGCGCAGCGCGCCACGTTTCGCGACGTATGGCGCACCATGGAGCTTCGGTTTAAAATTGGACTGTTTATTCTGCTGTTCTTCGTCATCGTCGGGCTCATACTGCCCCGGTTTAATCCGCTGGACACCTCGCAGATGAGCACCTTCCGCAAGAACCTGCCCGTCAGCTCCAAGCATCTGCTGGGTACCAACGCCCTCGGCCAGGATATTTTCTGGCAGGCCGTCGACGCCGTGCAGAATTCGCTGATTATCGGCATCGTGGTGGCCGCCTGTTCCACGGCCATCGGAGTGCTGGTGGGCCTGTTCGCCGGATTCAGCGGCGGCCTGATCGACCGCGTGCTCACCTTTATCGGCGACGCGATCATCGTCATTCCCTCGCTGCCCATTCTGATTCTGATTTCCTCCATGATGTCCGGGCGAACGTCCATCATGACCATCGCGGCGGTGCTGACCGTGTTCAACTGGCCGTGGCCCGCCCGTCAGGCGCGCGCCATGGCGCTGACCATCCGCGAACGGGAATTTATCAACACGGCCCATTTCTCCGGCGAAAACCGGCTGAAGATCATCGTCTGCGAAATCCTGCCCTACGTGGCCAGCTGGGCCATGTCCAACTTCATCAACACCATCATGGTGGCCATCGGCGCGGAATCCTCTCTGGCCATTCTCGGCCTTTCCTCCACCACCACGGCCACCCTCGGCAACATGATCTACTGGGCCCGTCAGTATCAGGCCATTCTGCAGGAGCGCTGGATCTGGATCGGCATTCCCGTAGGTCTGACCATGCTGCTGTTCATCGGCCTGTTCATGACATTCACGGGGTATTCCGATTATACCTCCAGGAAGAGGGGGCGCTAAACCATGATGCACGTTGAACACGTGAGCGCGCACTACAAGACCATCACCGGCCCGGTGCTCGCGATAGAGGACGTAAACTTTACCATTCACGACGACGAAATCTTCGGCATCGCGGGCGAATCCGGCTGCGGAAAATCCACGCTGCTCAAGATTCTTTATGACGTTCTGCGGTTTCCGCTGGAGCTGACGGAGGGGCGCGTGGTGCTGGAATATCAGGACAGAGACGGCGCGAGCCGTTCTCTGGCCTCGGGCGAGCTGCACAAATCATGGTGGAACGCCATCTCCTATGTGCCTCAGGCCGCGATGAGCGTGCTCAATCCCGTGTACCGAATCGACGAACAGTTCTTTGAGACGATCAGGAAAGGCCATGGGCGCATCCATAAGGCACAGCCGCGCAGCCAGATCGCCCAATACCTGCGCGGGCTCGGCCTGCCCGAAACCGTGCTCTCCGCCTATCCCCACCAGCTGTCCGGCGGAATGCGGCAGCGCGTGGTCATCGCGATGGCGACGTTCCTTCATCCCAACATGATCCTTGCGGACGAGCCCACCACCGCCCTGGACGTGGTGGTTCAGCGCAATATCCTGATGATGCTGATGGCGCTGCAAAAGGAGATGCACAACACGCTGGTGATCGTATCCCACGATATGGGCGTGCACTATCAGATCACCGACCGCATGGGTATCATGTACGCCGGAAGCATGGTGGAGCTGGGGCGGACGAACGAAATCTTCGAATCTCCGCTGCATCCTTACACGGAAATGCTGATCGGCGCGCTGCCCAAGGTGGGCGACCGCCGTCCCAGGGAAGGCATTCCCGGCGCGCCGCCGTCGCTGAGGAATCCGCCGCCGGGCTGCCGGTTCGCAGATCGCTGCCGGAAGGCGCGGCCCGAGTGCACCATGAGCATCCCCAAACTGCGGGAAATCGAACCAGGCCGATTCGCAGCCTGTCACCTGCTCTGAAAGGATGAATGAAAATGTCGGATAACCTGCTTGAAATCAGAAATCTCACCCGCGTATTCATGGTGGGCGGCTTCGCCTTTGGCAAAAAGCTGACCGCGGTAGACGACGTCAGCCTCACGGTCACCAACGAGCGGCCGGTGATACTCTCACTGGTGGGCGAATCGGGCTGTGGAAAGACCACGCTGACCAAGATGATCCTGCGCCTGCTGGAGCCCACCCGCGGCGACATCCTGCTGAACGGACATTCGCTGCTGAGCCGCAGAGAACTGCCGGAAAAGGAATTCTGCGAGATCGTGCAGCCTATTTTCCAGAACCCCTTCGAGGCGTTTTCCATGCGCAGGCGCGTGGAAAATTACCTGCTGGACACCGCGCTGAAGTTCGGCGGCGCGAAAAGCCGGCGGCAGGCGGAGGAGATGGCGGATCAGGCGCTTCAGTCCGTGGGCCTGAGCTATGCGGTCGTAACGGGCAAATACGCGACCCAGTTCTCCGGCGGCGAGCTGCAGCGCGTTTCCATTGCCCGGGCGCTGATTACCCATCCCAGACTCATCATCGCCGACGAGCCGGTCGCCATGATCGACGCGTCCATGAAGATGAACATTGTGAACCTGTTCAAGGAAATCCGGGACAGGATGGGCATCAGCTTTATTTACATCACCCACGACCTGTCCACCGCCTATTATGTGAGCGATTACATCGCCACCCTCTATCGAGGTTCGCTGATCGAATACGGCCGGGCGCTGGACATCATGGAAAATCCCGCGCATCCCTACACGGAGCTGCTGATGAATTCGGTGCCCCACGTGGGGGACAAGTGGGAGCGCGGCGTGCTCGTTTCCGAATCCGAGGGCAGGGAGTTCGGACTGACAACCTGCAAATTCGCGAGCAGATGCTCCTATGCGACGGAGGAATGCCGAAAGGCGCGCCCTCCCATGCATGAGCTCGAGGGCGGAAGGCGCGTGCTCTGCTGCCATCCGCTGGTGAAGTGAAGCGGCTCTGCGCGATCCTCGCGCTGATGTGTCTGCTGGCGTCTGCCTGGGCTTCGGCGGCCGCGATGGAGCTGGAGTGCTATTACATCGATCCCTGCGGCGGATGCAAGTCGGTCAAGGAGGGCGGCTGCGGAAAGTGCTATGTGGAAAGCGAGCTGAACAAACGCCTTCAGCCGCTGCTGAGATCCCTTCCGGCGGATCGACAGGTGGTGCTGCGCATGAAGAACCTGTCGCTGTATCCGGAAAAGTACGATCCTCTGCTGGAGCGCGCTGAGCAGCTTGGCGTGAAGCCGGAGGACTTCTCCCTGCCGTGTCTGTTCATTGGAGACGCGCTGTTCGCGGGCGATGGTTCGCAGGACGACGACCTTCTCCGCTTTATCGCGTCCGGCGGCAGCGATTATTCCGGATACGCCGCTCCGGCCCGGGAGGACGGCGCACCCGACGCGAACGCCGCGCGCCGGCGGGCAATCTACCTCTACAGCCCATGGTGCGAGGACTGTAAAAGCGTGGAGCGCTATCTGCGCTCCTACTTTCCCAAGGACGCGGTGCTGGAGAAATATTCCATCGCCGAGGAGGACGGGCTTCTGCTCCAGCAGGCGCTCATCCGGCGGTACGGCATTGCGGAGGACGCCTTTTTCGTGCCTTTCATCGTCTATGGCGAGGAGTACTTCCTCGGAAAAGCGGACATCTGCCTGAGCCTGATCAGCAGGATGCAGGAATTCCCCGACGCGGTCACGCCGTCGATGCAGGAACTGCTGGCGCAGGAAGGCGAAACCGCCCCCACTGACCCCTGAATCAATAAAAATATTGGAGGCATCACCATGTACGACGGATTTTTCAACACTCCTGCATCCATGCCCCTGCTGTCAAACGCGCGAACCCGCTCCATCAGCGCCGAAAACCCGACCGGCGAGAAGGGCGCCGGCGCGCTGGCAACCACGGGAACCGGCGAAAAACCCGCGCGCAATCTGGGCAAGGGCTGGAAGGTCTCGCCCAGCGTCAGCATTCCCGCCGGTGAAACCATCGTTCTGGCCGACATCGATGGCCCCGGCGCCATTCAGAGCATCTGGATGGCCGGATATGTGGGACGCGACCTCATTCTGCGCTTCTACTGGGAGGATCAGGAAATTCCCAGCGTGCAGAGCCCTCTTTCGGATTTTTTCGCCTGCGGATGGTATGACAATTCCGGCATGCCGCTGAAAGGCCCCTTCAGTCTCCTGAATTCCGTGATGGTCTGCGTGAATCCCAACCGCGCGCTGAACTGCTTCTGGGTCATGCCCTTCAAAAAGCGCTGCCGGATCACCGCGGAAAACCGCGCGAAGGAACCGCGCGTACTCTACTATCAGATCAACTATGTTCTCACGGAGCTTCCCGACGAGATCGGCTATTTCCACACACAGTTCCGCCGCGTGAATCCCCTTCCCTATAAGGAGGACTACGTCATTCTGGACGGTGTTTCCGGAAAGGGACAGTATGTGGGCACCGCCCTGTCCGTGGGGCTGAACGGCCTGGGAATGTGGTGGGGCGAAGGCGAAATCAAATTCTTCATGGACGGCGACCGGGAGACGCCCACCATCTGCGGCACCGGCACCGAGGATTATTTTCTGGGCGCGTTCGACTGGGATGTGGACGGTCAGTATCGAACCTACAGCGGCCCGTATGCCGGAATGTATTACGCGCAGGCTCCCGACGGGATGTACGCATCTCAGCAGCGCTTTTCCATGTATCGCTGGCATGTAACCGACCCCATTCGCTTTGAAAAGGACCTCCGGGTCACTCTGCAGGATCTGGGCTGGTACCGGGACGGCACCTATCAGGTGCGTCAGGACGATTTCGCGTCCGTGGCCTACTGGTATCAGACGCTTCCCGCGCCGCCTCAGCCGCCCCTGCCGGATATCTACTACCTGGAAGTGACCTGAAAAAAACGAACGCGTTCACCATGCGCAGGGAAGCGATCGTTCCATACGGGAATAGATTTCATGCCGAAAATGCCTCGGAAGGATGCAGGCGGCGGACGATCTCCGATCACGTCCTGTACATGAACTTTGAAGGAATCAACGATTTCACAGAGAGGAGATGTTTTTCTTGTTTGATGGACTGCAAATGAGCCCCGGAACGCTTCCACGCCTTTCCAACGCGGTTACCCGCTCTCTCAGCGCAGAAAACCCCACCGGCGAAAAGGGAAAGGGAGGACTGGCCACCACGGGCACGGGAATCAACAGCGCCCGAAAGCTGGGCAAGGGCTGGAAGGTCTCGCCCTGCGTGGAGGTTGCCCCCGGCGGCGTCGTCGTTCTGGCGGACATCGAGGGGCCCGGCGCTATCCAGAGCATCTGGATGGCCGGATACGTGGGCCGGGATTCCATCCTGCGCTTTTACTGGGATTATCAGGAAACGCCCAGCGTGGAATGTCCCCAATCGGATTTCTTCGGCTGCGGCTGGTTTGATAACGACCGAACCGTTACCGGCAGCAACTTCAGCCAGCTCTGCTCACAGATGGTCTGCGTAAACCCGAACAAGGGCCTCAGCTGCTTCTGGGTCATGCCCTTCCGCAGGCACTGCCGAATCACGCTGGAAAATCGCGGCGAAAAGGCACGGTTCGTATTCTATCAGATCAGCTATACCCTCACCGAGGTTCCCGACGACTGCGGATATTTCTGCGCGCAGTTCCGCCGCACCAATCCCGTTCCGCGGATGTACAATCATACGATTCTGGACGGCGTTCGCGGCAAGGGCCACTATGTGGGCACCTCCCTGTCCGTGGGCCTGAACGGCCATGGAAACTGGTGGGGCGAGGGCGAAATCAAATTTTATATGGATGGCGATACCCAGGGAGCGACCATCTGCGGCACGGGCACCGAGGACTATTTCCTGGGCGCTTACGATTGGGATGTGGACGGCCAGTATCTGACCTACAATTCTCCCTACGCCGGAATGTACCACGTCGAAAAACCCAACGGGATGTACGCGTCTCAGCAGCGCTTTTCCATGTACCGCTGGCACGTGATGGATCCCATCCGCTTTGAAAGCGATCTGCGGGTCACGATTCAGGATCTGGGATGGTTCAACAACGGGCGCTATCTGCCGCGGCAGGACGATTTTGCCTCCGTCGCCTATTGGTATCAGACCCTCCCCGTAGCGCCCTTCCCGCCGCTTCCGGACGCGGATGCGCTGGATATCAGCTGATCGAAACAGGGGACATATGCTATTAAAGAGGAGCCGTGCAGGCTCCTCTTTAATAGCATTTCTCTTCGGTATAGTTCTTGGCCTCGGCCACGCCGTGTACGCCCGCGGTGGGATCGTAGCGCTGCCACTGGCCGTCGAGCCAGACGGACACCCAGGCGTGATACATCGAGTCCGCGTGGCCGACGGCCATTTTGGCGGGAATGCCCTGCACGCGCAGCATGCAGGCGGTTACGGCCGCCAGATCCTGACAGATACCCTTGCGCGTCTCGTAGCATCTGTCCACGTCGGGCAGCGCGCCCTTCTGGGTGGTGATGGTGGCGACGAAATCGTAGACGAATTTCTTTTCGATGAACTGGCGGATCGCGTCGAACTTCTCCGCGTCGGAGGAAAGACCCTCGCAGAGCTCGTAGGATTTCTGCACTGCGGCGGAATCCTGGGTGTACCAGACCTCCTGATTGGGCGCGAGGAAGGGAGCCGCCTCGTCGCTGAGGGAGACGGAGACGGTTACGCGGCCGCTCTGGGCGTATTTGGAGCCCTCCGTGTTGGCGTAGAGCGTGCAGGTGTATTGTCCGTCGCCCATCTGCAGCGGAAAGACTTCGCTTTCGCCGCTGCCGTTGAGATCGTAGGTGTACATTTCCTCGCCCAGCGCGATGCGCAGCTTCAGTCGCCGCGAGGTTTTGGGGCCGTGGATAATCAGATAGCCGTCGGCGCTGTGGCTCTCGTCCACGACGAGATCGCCGTCGGAGCGCGTGCGGTCGCCGCTCTGGGGCCAGAGCGCCTCCCGCGCCGCCAGCGCCCAAAGCGCGGCTGCGAGCAGCAGAAGGCACGCGGCCGCCGCGGCGCCGCGCCGCCATGGACATCCTTTGCGCATCCTGCCCCGCTCCCTTATGAGATTACATGCTCCGAATGGTTTGACAGAATCTGTCGAAAAGCGCCGCGCGAACGGAACGAATCCGGGCGCGGGAACCTCTTTTTTATTATATCAAATTCCATCCGGACGTGTCAATGCGGCGGGGAGGAGTTACGAATGGCTGTCGGAATTCTTCACATTGACGTAACCGCCCTGCTCCAACTGTGCCAAACGGCGGTCGAGGAGCCGCTGGTTTTCGAGAATGCGGTCGAGCTTGCGGTGCAGATCGTCCAGAACCAGCTCGTTTTTCAGATTGACCCGATAGTCGTTCTCCGCGCGCTGGCGATCCTTGGCCTCCTGCCGGTTCTGGCTCATCATAATCAGCGGGGCCTGCACGGCGGCGATGCACGACAGGACGAGGTTCAACAGGATGAATGGATAGCCGTCGAAGGCCATTGCGCCCATCAGCACGTTCAGCGCCATCCAGACCGCCATGATGGCGATGAAGCTGAAGATGAACGCCCAGCTCCCCGCGAACCGCGCCACCGCGTCGGCTGCGTGCTGGCCGAAGGTCGTTTTTTCGCTTTCCTCCGAATTGCAGGAGACACTGGTGTCCAGCAGCTCGTGCATCAGCTCCTCGTCGGTGAATTCCCGGTCGGTTCCGTTCAGCAGCTCGGCGACGATGCGCTGCCGTTCCTTTTTGATGTTCATAATTTTCCTCCGATGATTTTACCGCGCGTCGTCCACAATCCGGCGGGACTGGGCGCACAGCTCGGCGATGCGCGCGAAATTGCCCGCGGCCACGTCGGCCTTGGGGCACAGCCAGCTTCCGCCCACGGCGTGGACGAAGGGCGCGGCGGCGTACTCGGCCAGATTGTCGGCGCTCACGCCGCCGGTGGGGATGAATTTCACCTGTCTGAAGGGCGCGGCCAGCGCCTTCATGGCCTTCAGCCCGCCGTAAATGCCCGCGGGGAAGAACTTGACCACGCTCAGACCGCGCTTCAGCGCCGCCATGATCTCCGTGGGCGTGACGCAGCCCGGCGCGACGGCCACGCCGCGCTCCACGCACCAGTCCACGATTTCCGCGTCAAAGCCGGGAGAGACGATGAATTTCGCGCCCAGCGCCACGGCCTTTTCGCATTGCTCGACGGTCAGAACGGTGCCCGCGCCCACGAGCATCTCGGGGCACTCGGCGGCGACGTTTCGAATGGCCTCGGCGGCCGCCGCCGTGCGGAAGGTGATTTCCATCACGTCCACGCCGCCGGCTAGCATGGCGCGGGCGGCGGGAACCGCGTCCTCGGCGCGTTCCAATACCACAACGGGGACGACGCCCGCGTTTCTCAGGCGTTCCAGAGCGTTCATTTTTATTCCTCCTTCAGTGTGCGTTCCAGTGTCTGGCGAATGGCTCCGCGCCCGGCCAGCATGGAGACAAAGTAATGCTCGATTTTCTCAGCCAGCGCCGTGTTTGAAAGGTTCAGGCCGAAGAGCGTTTCGTCGGCCAGCAGCGGTCTGAGCTGACCGCGATAGGTCTCGGGATTTCCGACCTCAACGCCGCTCAGCGCCTGCTGAAGCTCCGCAAGGCGCGGGTCGGGGCTGGGTTCGAAGGGCGACAATGCGTCGTCCACGCCCAGCAGATAGCGCATCCATCCGGCGATGGCCAGCGGAATGCCCGTCAGCGTCTCCAGCGGAATGCCCGCGGCGACATAAGCCTTCAGGGTTTCGCCATAGCGGATGGGCGCCTTCTGGCTGGTGTCGCAGGCGATGCGCTGAGGCGTGTCGGGAATGCTCGGGTTGGGCAGGCGCTCGGTCAGCAGCTCGCGCAGGAACGCCTCGGGATCCAGAATGCCCGGATGCACGACGGTGCGCAGGCCCTCCGCGCCGATGCGCTCGGCCAGCGCCCGCAGCGCGGGATCGCCCATCTCGTCGGAAATGCGGCGATCGCCCAGCGCGCAGCCCAGCACCGCCAGCGCCGTGTGCAGCGGATTCAAGCACGCCGTGACCTTCATGCGCTCGCAGAGCGACACGGTGGCCCGGTCGGTCATGCGCACACCCGCGCGCTCCAGCGGCGGCCGCCCGGCGGGAAAGGAATCCTCGACCACGAGGTATTCCGCCGTCTCGGCGTTGACGAAGGGCGCGACGGCCGCGCCGCGGGCGCGGGGGAGGATTTCCATGCCCTCGATTCCGCGCTCGGCCAGCTGCCGGGCGATCTCCGCGTCCGGGCGGGGCACGATCTTGTCGATCATCGTCCATGGAAAGGACACGCGCGTCTCGTCGGCGAGATAGTCGGCAAATTCCGCCGGCGCAGAGCCGTTTTCGATCCAGCCGCGGGCGATGAACCGCACCGCGTCGCGCAGCTTTTCGCCGTTGCGGCTGCAGTTGTCCATGCTGACCATGGCGACGGGCAGCGCGCCGGCGCGGAAGCGCTCCAGCAGCAGCGCGGCAGCCTTGGCCATGACGTTCGCCGCGCGATCCGGCCCGTTTTTCAGGTCGGCTTCCACCTCGGGCAGCAGTTTGTCGTCGGCGGCGCGCAGCGCGTAGCCCTTTTCGGTGATGGTAAAACTCACCATCTGAAGGGACGGGCTGCGGAAGATTTCGCGCAGGCGGGAAAGGCAGTCCGCGTCTGAGAAGTCGGCGCGCACGGCCTCGGCCACGGCGGCGGCGATCTCCGCGTCCGTGGAGCCGTCGCCGCGCAGGGCGATTCGCAGGGTCAGATTGTCGTGGGGGAGATAGACGCGCCGCGTCAGCTCGCCGTCGGCAGAGGTGTCCACGGCGATCACGCCCCGGTCGGCCAGACCATGGTTCAGCAGCGATTGCTGGAGCATGGCGACGTAGCCGCGGAAGAGGTTGCCCGCGCCGAAATGCGCCCAGATCGGCGCGCGGCGCGTGCGTTCAGCCATGGCGGCAACGTCGTATTCCGGCAGGCGCACGCCGAGGGCTTTCCATTCGTCGCGGCGGTTCAGCGATTGCAGATTCAGCTTCATGAAAAATTCCTTTCGATTTTGCTCAGAGCGTCTGCAGGAAGCGGCCGATCTTGCCCGCAATCAGCGCGTGGCCCTCGTCGCTGGGGTGCAGACCGTCGGGAGCCAGCCGCGCGCGGCACACGTCGTTGACCGGCTGGATGCCGCTGACGGCGTAGAGATCCAGCACCGGCAGCGCGTAATGCTCGGCGACCTCCATGAGAATTTTGCGATAGACGCTCAGCGGCGCCACGTCGCAGGGCTTGTTGCCGTCGCCCCGGGGATTGGCCTCGTTCTGGCGATGCAGCGGCGTGAGGATGGCCACGGGCTTTCCGCAGTAGCGCTCCAGCAGGCCGCTCATCAGGAAATGGCACGCGCCCCAGAAGGTGGACGGATCCCGGTCGACGGGCGTGCCCAGCGGCGCGTCGCCATGGCCGAAGTCGTTGGTTCCGCCAAAGACCACCACCGCGTCGGCGCTTGTGTCCATCCCGTCCATGCGCATGCAGAAGTCCTGATCGAAGGGATCGTCGGTGACGACGCGCTGGCGCGCGATGCGCGTACCGGAAATGCCATAGTTGTTGGCGCGCTTTAAGCCGAACTGGCGGGCGAGCACGTCGGTATAGCGGTTTTCGATGCAGCTTGCGCCCACGCCCTGAGTGATGCTGTCGCCTAAGAAATTGATGACCGAGCCTTCGAGAATCATGGGAAAGAACCCTCCTTTGCTCAGCGGTGCGCGGCCTTGTCCACGGCTTCCCAGAGGCCGCTTAAGTAGCACGCGCCCAGCGCGCGGTCGTACAGGCCGTAGCCGGGCATGGCCTGCTCGTTCCAGATCATGCGGCCGTGGTCGGGGCGGATCACGCCGTCGAAGCCCGTCTCGTACAGCGCACGGATGATCTCGTACATGTCCAGCGAGCCGTCGACGGACAGGTGCGCGGCCTCCTCGAAGTCCCGGGGGCCGCTGCGGCGGATGTTGCGCACGTGGGCGAAGGGAATGCGCCCCTTCAGGGAGCGGATGATGGCCGGGACGTCGTTGTCCGGGTTGGAGGCCAGCGAGCCGGTGCACAGCGTCACGCCGTTGCAGGGCGAATCCACCGCGCGCATCAGGCGCAGCAGCTTTTCGCCGCCGGTGACGATGCGCGGCAGGCCGAACACGGGCCACGCCGGGTCGTCGGGATGGATGGCCATGCGAATGCCGTACTTTTCGCAGGTGGGCAGGATGGCCTTGAGGAAGTAGACGAGGTTATTGAACAGCATTTCCTCCGTCACCGGCGCGTACAGGGCGAACAGCTCCTTCAGCCGCGCCATGCGCTCCGGCTCCCATCCGGGCAGCACCGCGCCGTTGGATTTCTCGCTGATGGACTTAAGCATCCGGTCGGGGTCGATCTGATCGACGATGGACTGGTCGTAGGCCAGCACCGTGGAGCCGTCCGGGCGGGGCTTGGCCAGATCGCTGCGCGTCCAGTCGAACACGGGCATGAAGTTGTAGCAGACCATGCGGATGTCCGCCCGGCCGAGGTTCTCCAGCGTCTGGATGTAATGCTCGATGTACCGATCGCGGTTTTTGCCCGCGGCCTTGATGTCGTCGTGGACGTTGACGCTCTCGATGCCCAGCACCCGAAGGCCCGCGGCTTCCACCTCGGCCTTCATCGCGTCGATGCGCTCCCGCGGCCACACGTCGCCGGGCGCGGTGTCGTAGAGCGTGGTGATTACGCCGGAAACGCCGGGAATCTGCCGAATCTGAGTGAGGGTTACGGTGTCAAACTGCGCGCCGTACCAGCGCAGACCCATCTGCATGAAAAATCACGTTCCTTTCTGATGTCACTCGGAATATCCGAAGAAGCGCATGGCGTTGCGATAGCCGACGTCCGAAACCAGCTCGCCCAGCGCGTCGAAGTCGGCGGGATATTCGCCGTTTTCCACCCATCCGCCCAGCAGATTGCACAGCAGGCGGCGGAAGTACTCGTGGCGGGTGTAGGACAGGAAGCTGCGGGAATCCGTGACCATGCCGAGGAAATTGCCCAGCACTGCCGTGGAGGCCATGGCGCGCATCTGGCGCTCCATGCCCGGCAGGCTGTCGTTGAACCACCAGGCCGCGCCCTGCTGAACCGCGCTGCGCACGCCCTCCTCGGTGAAGCATCCGGCCACGGCGTTGAGCATGGCACTGTCGTTGGGGTTCAGCGAGAACAGCACCGTTTTTGGCAGCGCGCCGGCCTTGCTCAGATCGTCCAGCAGCGCGGGCAGGCCCTCGGCGCAGGTTGTCGGCGCGATGGCGTCGAAGCCCGTGTTCGGCCCGACGCGGCGCATCATCCTTTCGTTGAGATTGCGGATTACGCCGAAGTGCAGCTCCATGACCCAGCCGCGCCGGGCGTATTCGCCGCCGAGGAATTTCAGCAGCGCGTACTGATAGGCGGAGATTTCGTCGGCGGTCAGCGTCCGGCCGTCCGAGGCCTTGCGCAGAATCGCGTCCAGCTCCGCCGCGGAGCATTCCACCTTTCGCAGCGCGGTCACGCCGTGGTCGGAGGCGGTGCAGCCGTGGGCGGCGAAGAAGTCCATCCGCTCGGACAGCTTCGCCTGAAGCGCGTCCATGGTGTGCGGCGCGCCGAGCCGCTCCATATAGCCCGGGAAGGCGGCGTTGGCGGGATCCAGCGCAAGCTCCGGTCGCCATGCGGGGCGCACATGTACCTTCAGCGTCTCGTCCGCGGCCAGCATTTCGTGCCAGCGCAGGTCGTCCAGCGGGTCGTCCGTGGTGTTCAGATCGGTCACGTCGGCGCGGCGAATCATATCGCGCACGCCCAGACCGTTTTGCAGAACGGCGTTGCACTGCTCCCAGATGGCGGGCGCATTGCGTTCGTTCAGCGGAAGCTCGCAGCCGAAATAGCGCTTCAGCTCCAGATGCGTCCAGTGGTAGACGGGATTGCCGACGCAGCGCGGCAGCGTGCGCGCGAAGGCGAGAAACTTCTCGTAAGGCTCCGCGTCGCCGGTAATCAGGCTTTCCGGCTCGCCGCAGGCGCGCATCAGCCGCCATTTGTAGTGGTCGTCGCCCAGAAACGGCTCGGCCACGTCGGCGTAGTGCTTATCCTGAGCGATCTCCGCGGGGCTGATGTGGCAGTGGTAGTCGATGATGGGCAGACGCTCGGCGTAGTCGTGATACAGCCGCCGGGCCGCCGGCGTTTCCAACAGAAAATCCTCGTTCAGAAAGGGCTTCATGGCGTTCTCGTTCCTTTATCAGAATTGTCCGAAGGGGTCGAATTCCCGGTGGAGATAGCGCTCCAGATTGCTCCGGAGCACCGCCTGAGTGTCCATCAGCAGCTGCGGATGCTTCGGCGACCAGCCCTCCAGCAGCCGCCGGGCCAGCAGGCGTGCGGCCTGATAGCCCTGGGCGAAGGGATCCTGATACAGAATCAGGTCGCACCAGCCCTCGCGCAGCGCCTGAGCGGTCTCGGCGGACAGGTCGTAGCCGATGAGCCGCACGCCGCGCCGGTTCAGCGCCTTCAGGGCGCGGATGGCGCCCACGGTGCTGGAATGGCCGGTGCAGAACACGCCGCGCACGTCCGGCGCGCGCTCCACGGCCTCGGTCAGCGCGCGCTGCGCCTCGGCGGGGTCGCTGGGGCATTCCGAGCAGCGCATCACCTCCATGCCGCCCGGCTGGGCGCGCAGCTGCTCGAAAAAGCCGCTGAAGCGCTCCAGAAAGGGCATGGTTCGGGCGAAATTGCCCAGCACCGCCACCTGTCCGGAGCCGCCGAGCATCATGTCCATCAGCTCGCAGGCCATGCGCCCGGACTGGCGCGAATCGCTGCCGACGAAGAACAGCCGCCGCCCGCCGGGCAGATCGGTGTTGAAGGTAATGACCGGCGTTCCGTCCGCCGCCAGCGCGTCGATCTCCGCGCCGGACGTGAGCCCCGCGGCGTTGACGGCCACGCCGTCGAAGTGAGAATGCGCCAGCTCGGACAGGCAGTGCGCCGCGCCGTCGGGGATGTTCAATGGATAGCGAATCTTCTCCACGCTCACGCCGAAGTCCCGGAGCTCCGCGGCCGCGCGATCGACGCCGCGCTCGATCTCTCCATAAAACGCGGCGGGACGGTCGGGAAAGACCGCCGCAATGCGCTTTTCGCTGCGGCGGCTCAGCGCGCTGGCGAAGCGGTTGGGCCGATAGCCCAGCTCCGCGGCGATCTGCTCCACGCGGCGCTTGCTCCGCTCGCTCACGCCGGGGCGGTTGTTCAGCGCCCGATCCACCGTTCCGATGGACACGCCGGCGCGTTCGGCGATTTCCTTCAGCGTCACCCGGCTGGATTCCATCCGAAGCGCCTCCTTTCCGTGAAAAAGATGAACGTTCACGCTCTGTATGAAAACAGTATAAACCGCACGAAACGGATTGGCAATAGCGAAGGATGAGAAAATTATATTGAAATATTGTGAGATGAGCATAAAAATACACGCGGATGCATCTGAAGGAAGCGCTTTTTGAACGGGATTATCGTGAACGTTCACGAAAAATGGTTTTGCTGCGTGAATTTCTGATTTTTCGCTCTTGCAATGCGGGAAAAACGAGGTTATAATTGAAAAAACAGGAAGTGAAGGGGGAAGAAAAATGTACATGCCCAGGCTTTACGCCTTCGCCGACGAGGCGAGCGCGGCGGTGGACGGGCAGATTGCGGCCATGCGCCGAAACGGCCTGAACGGACTGGAAATTCGCAACGCGGACGGAATTAACGTCTCCGACCTGACGCTGGCCGCGGCGCGGGAAATTCGCAGAAAGCTGGACGGCGCGGGTCTGACCACATGGGCCATCGGCTCGCCCCTCGGAAAAATCGGAATCGACGAGGATTTCGCGCCCCATCTGGAGAAGCTCCGGCACACGCTGGAGGTCGCCGACGCGCTGGGCGCGCGGAACATCCGCCTGTTTTCCTTCTATATTCCCAAAGACCGCGACCCGGAGGAATTCCGGGAGGCGGTGATCGATCGGCTGGGACAGTTCCTCCGCGCCGCCGAGGGCACGGGAATCGACCTCTGCCACGAGAACGAGAAGGGCATCTACGGCGACGCGGCCCCGCGATGCGCAGAGCTTCACCGGGCGCTGCCAGCGCTGAAGGCCGTGTTCGACCCGGCCAACTTCATTCAGTGCGGGCAGGAGACGCTCTCCGCGTGGAGACTGCTCAAACCGTGGGTGAAGTACATGCATGTCAAGGACTGCCGAACCGACGGCACGGTGGTTCCCGCGGGCAGGGGAATTGGAAATCTTCCCGAAATTCTGAACGACTATCTGTCCGCGCCGGATCGGGCGCTGACGCTGGAGCCGCATCTGAAGGTGTTCGACGGTCTGAAGGCGTTGGAGCGCGCCTATGACCGCAGCGCCGTGGACGATTATGAATACGGGAGCAACGACGCGGCGTTCGACGCGGCCTGCGCGGCGCTCAGGGAAATTCTGAAGGAGGCGTGAGCCATGGAAATCGGAGCACAGCTTTACACGGTTCGGGATTACTGCAAAAACCTTACCGACTTTGCCGAGACGCTGAAGAGGGTGGCCGACATGGGCTATCGCACGGTGCAGGTCTCGGGCGCCTGCGCCTTTGAGCCGGAATGGCTGGACGGCGAGCTGAAGAAGAACGGCCTGCGCTGCGTGCTGACCCACACGCCGGGCGACAGAATCGCCGCCGATCCCGCGCAGGTGGCGAAGGATCACGACCGCTTCGGCTGCGAGTACGTCGGTCTGGGCTGGTACGGCTTCGATCCGGAGAAGCCCGACGGAACCTTCGAGCATTTTGTGGAGGTCTACGGCGCGGCGGCGAAGGCACTGCGCGAGCATGGCAAGTACTTCATGTACCACAACCATGACCAGGAGTTCAGGAAGTACGGCGGAAAGCGGATTCTCGAAAAGCTGGCCGAGGCCATTCCCGCCGAGGACATGGGCTTCACGCTGGACACCTTCTGGGTGCAGGCGGGCGGCGGCGATCCGGCCCAGTGGCTGGAGAAGCTGGCCGGGCGCATTCCGTGCATCCATCTGAAGGATTTCGCCTATGGCCGCAAAATGGCCGTCGTCGGCGAGGGCAACATCAACTTCGACCGCGTGTTTGAAAAGGCCGAGGCCGGCGGAACGAAGTACATGCTGGTGGAGCAGGACGACTGCTATGGCGAGAGCCCGTTCGATTGTCTGAAGCGCAGCTATCAGTATCTGACCGCCTGCGGCTTCCATTGAGGAGGAAAAGAAGATGAGCGAGAAAATCCGTCTTGGAATCATCGGCGTGGGCAACATGGGCAGCGCCCACGGAACCAATATCGTCGGCGGCAGGTGCCCGGACTTCGAGCTTCGCGCGGTGGCAGATGTGAATCCCGCGCGGCTGGAGTGGGCGAGGGAGCATCTCGGCGCGGTGGAGTGCTTTGACAACGCCATCGCCATGCTGGACAGCGGCAAAATCGACGCGTGCATGGTCTGCGTGCCCCATTACGACCACGCGAAATACGCCATGGAGTGCATGAAGCGCGGCATCCACGTGATGGTGGAGAAGCCCGCGGGCGTGTACACGAAGCAGGTTCGCGAGATGAACGCCGAGGCCGACCGCCACCCGGACGTGGTGTTCGGCATGATGTTCAACCAGCGCACCAACTGCGTCTACCGCAAAATGCGCGAGCTGGTGCAGTCGGGCAGGTACGGCCGCATTCGCCGCACCAACTGGATCATCACCGACTGGTATCGCCCGCAGGCCTATTACGATTCCGGCGACTGGCGCGCCACGTGGTCGGGCGAGGGCGGCGGCGTGCTGCTCAATCAGTGCCCGCACCAGCTGGATCTGTGGCAGTGGATCTGCGGCATGCCCGTGGCGGTGCAGTCCAACATGCGCTTCGGCCAGTGGCACGACATTGAGGTCGAGGACGACGTGACGACCTATGTGGAATACGAAAACGGCGCGACGGGCGTGTTCGTGACCACCACCGGCGACGCGTGCGGCACCAATCGCTTTGAAATTCAGATGGACGGCGCGAAGCTGGTGGTCGAAAACGACAAGCTGACCGTCATTGAGTTCGACATGCCCGAGCCGGAATTCTCCCGGACGAACACCGTGCCCTTCGGCTTTGTGGGCCGGCACGAGGCGCCTGTGGAGACGGATGGCCTGAACGAGCAGCATGTGGGCGTGGTCAACGCCTGGGGCGGCGCGATCCTCCGCGGAACGCCGCTGGTGGCCGACGGCCGCGAGGGCATCAACGGCCTGACGCTGTCCAACGCCATGCATCTGTCCGCTTTCACCGGCCAAAAGGTGACGCTGCCGCTGGACGAGGAGCTCTACTACGACGAGCTGATGAAGCGCGTGGCGACCTCCCGGCGCAAGAAGGGCGGCGCGGCGGTGTTCGCCGACACGTCGAATACCTACGGCGGAGCGAAATAAAAGGAGAATGAACATGAGCGAAATTCGCGTGGGCGTGATCGGCATCGGCAACATGGGCACGGCGCACGCCGCCTGCCTGCACGAGGGCCGAATCGACGGAATGCGCCTGACCGCGGTGTGCGATCTGCGCGCCGAGCGGCTGGAGGAGTGCGCGCGCCGCTTTCCCGAGGCGGAGCGCTTCGAGGATTATCGTGCGATGATTCACAGCGGCCTCGTGGACGCGGTGATCGTCGCGGTGCCGCATCCGCTGCATTCGGACGCGGCCATGGCCGCGCTGGACGCGGGACTGCACGCGCTGACGGAAAAGCCCATCGACGTGCGCGTCTCCAAGGCCCGTCAGCTCTGCGACGCGGCGAAAAGGAGCGGAAAGGTGTTCGCCATCATGCTCAACCAGCGCACGAATCCGCTGTTCCGCCGGGCGCGGGAGATCGTCCAAAGCGGACAGCTGGGCGCGCTGAAGCGCACGGTGTGGATCATCACCAACTGGTATCGCACTCAGTTCTACTACGATTCCGGCAGCTGGCGCGCCACATGGGCGGGCGAGGGCGGCGGCGTGCTGCTCAATCAGGCCCCGCACAACCTCGACCTGTGGCAGTGGATCTGCGGCATGCCTGAGGAGGTCACGGCATTCTGCGATGTGGCGAAGTATCACCGTATCGAGGTGGAGGACGACGCGACGATCTTTACGCGCTATGCAAACGGCGCGACGGGCGCGTTTATGACCTCCACCGGAGAATATCCCGGCACGAACCGACTGGAAATCTCCGGCGAAAAGGGCAAGCTGGTGCTGGAAAACGGCGCGATGAAGTGGTGGAGACTCCGAATACCCGAGCCGCAGGTGCGCTTTGAGTCGAAGGAGAGCTTCGACGCGATTGACATGGACGTGGAGGAGATCACCTCCGACGAGCCGGAGACGGCCCACGCGGGCATCCTTCAGAATTTTGCCAACGCCATTCTGCATGGCGAAGCGCTGATTTCGCCCGGCGAGGACGGCCTCAGCGAGCTTACGCTGTCCAACGCGGCGTATCTGTCCCAGTGGACGGGCAATCGACCCATCCGGCTGCCCATGGACGAGGCGGCCTTCGACCGGGAGCTGGCCGCCCGGGCGGAAAAATCCGCCTTTCACGACGGCGGCGAGGCGCATCCCGACGGAAAATACAGCGTCCGCTGGCAGGTGAAGTGGTGAAAAACGGGGCTTAACTGAAGTTTATCAATGATTTTGTTGGAAAGACTTGCTTTTTGGGCTGCATGGTGATAAAATACTAGTTGCTAATTTGCGTAGGGAGGTGAACGATTTTGCCGAATATCAAGTCTGCAATCAAGCGCGTAAAGGTGAACCAGAAGAAGAACCTGCGCAACCGTATGATCAAGTCTGCGATGAAGACTCAGATCAAGAAGTTCGAAACCGCCGTTTCCGCGAGCCAGGCCGACGTCAAGCTGCTCAGCGCGACTCAGGGCGCGGTTGACAAGGCTGCCGCTAAGGGCGTTATTCATAAGAACGCTGCGAACCGCAAAAAGGCTCGTATGGCAAAGCGCCTTGCGAAGGTTGCACAGTAAGGTCATCGAATCGCAAACAGGGGAACGCGCAAAAGGCGTTCCTTTTGTTTTTGTCTGAAATAAGTCGGCGAACTTTCACGGAGGAACAGCATGGACGATCTCTTTTCCATGAACACGCGGTCGCTTGCGCCGCTGGCCGACCGCATGCGCCCGAGGACGCTGGACGAATTCGTGGGCCAGACGCAGATCGTCGGCCCGGGCAAGCTGCTCAGGCGCGCCATCGAGGCCGACCGCCTGACCAGCTCCATCTTCTGGGGCCCGCCCGGCTGCGGCAAGACGACCCTTGCGTCCATCATTGCCGAGACGACGCGGGCGGCGTTCGTCAAGCTCAACGCCGTCACCAGCGGCGTTGCCGACGTGCGCGAGGTGCTCCGGGAGGCGGAGAACCGGCTGAAGCTCTATGGACAGCCGACCTATCTGCTTCTGGACGAGTGTCATCGCTGGAGCAAATCCCAGTCGGATTCCATTCTGCCCGCCATCGAGCAGGGAACGATTCGCTTCATCGGCTCCACCACCGAAAACCCGATGATCGCCATGACGCCCGCCATCGTCAGCCGCTGCCGGCTGTTCCGCTTCGAGCGGCTGACCGAGGACGACGTGCGCCGGGCGGTGCTGCGCGCGGCGGCGGATCCGGAGCGCGGCTGCGGCGCGCAGGACGTTCGGCTGGACGAGGACGCGCTGAACCACATCGTGCAGGTGGCCAACGGCGACTGCCGCAGCGCGCTGAACGCGCTGGAGCTGGCAGTGCTGACCACGCCGATGGAGGCTGACGGCTCGGTGCACGTGACGCTGGAGGTGGCCGAGGAGTCCATCCAGAGCCGCGTGGTGCAGATGGACGAGAGCCTGTTCTACGACATGCTGTCGGCGTTCTGCAAGTCGCTGCGCGGCTCGGACAGCGACGCGGCGCTGGCGTGGTTCGCGCGGATGAACTACGCGGGCGTGGATCCGCGGATCATCGTGCGCCGGATCATCGCCCATGCCAGCGAGGACGTGGGCATGGCCAATCCCATGGCGATGCTTCAGGCCGCGGCGGCGGCGCAGGCGCTGGAGACCGTCGGCATGCCCGAGGCCCGGCTGCCCATCGCGCAGGCCATCATTGCCGTTTGCGAAAGTCCCAAGTCCAACACCGTTTCCGCCGCCATCGACCGCGCCATGGCCGACGCGGAGAAGGGCGGCTATCAGAGCGTGCCGGTGCATCTGCGCGACACCCATTACAAGGGCGCGGAGCGAATCGGCTCCGGCGAGGGCTATCTGTATCCCCACGATTTTCCCGGCCACTGGGTCGCGCAGCAGTACGCGCCCGAGGAGGCGAAGGACATGCCCTATTACACGCCGTCGGAGCAGGGGTTCGAGCGCGAGGTGCGCGCCCAGCGCGCGAAGCGGGGGATCCACGACCCGAAGGAATGAATTAACACGACCGCGCGAAAAACGCCGCATTCATTCGATATAATGGAGACAGACTAGATATTGGAAGTGAATGCGCGGTGCGACCGGGCATTCCATTGCAGAACGATTGAATCCATTTCCACAGGAGCGCAGCATGACTGAAACCGGAAAGAAAGCAAAATCCTCGAAGAGCGCCGCGGCGAAGCGCGACGCTTACGACGATTTTTTGGACGGCGACAGGGACGGAACGAAAAAGAAATCGGCTTCGTCCAAGACGCGGAAGTCCTCCCAAAGCGCCGTAGAGCCGGGAATCGCCATGCCTCCATCGACGAAAAAGGCGGGGACGGCGAAGCAGCCCGCGTCCGCTGCGAAGAAATCCTCATCCAATCGCTCTTCTTCTGCAAAGAAGGCGAAGATCGAGGAAAATCCGCTGGCGCGCGCGTCGAGGACGGAATACGACCGCTCGAGGTATCGCTCGGAAGCGGGAACGAGCCGGCCTGTCCGCCGCGCGGAGACGGAAGCCGATCTTCCGCGGAGCCGCGCGGGTTCCGCACCGCATCATTCCGCGAACACGCCGCGCCCGGCGAGAAGATCGCGGCGGGCGGTGCTCGCCGTGGACAACCGCGATCCCTTCGACGACTATCTCCAGCACACCGAAGAGATGTCCAGGCCGCATCGCCGGAAGAAAAAGACCTCCAGCGTGACGGTGCTGCTGGCGACGGCCATCGTGGTGCTGCTGGGGCTGGGCGGCTATCAGGCCGTGCGCTATCGCGCCTTTGCGGAGATGAAGTCCGCCGTGCAGCGCGAGACCTTCTACGAGGGAACCACCGTCGAGGGAATCGACGTGTCCTCCATGACGCTTGCACAGGCGATGGAGTACTGGCAGGAGAACATCGAGCCGGCCTATTCCCAGCGCAAGGTGACGCTGAGCAATGGCGCGTCGTTCACCGCCGAGGAGCTGGGCTATACCGCCGAGTGGCGGCTGGGGACCGGCATCGCCGTGGACAGGGTCTACAACCAGCTGAACCTCTGGGTCTGCGGCGACAAGTCCGGCAACACCCTCTCCCTCCTCTACCGCAATGACACCCTGGGGGACCAGAAGGCCGAGCTCTGTAAGCTGGACTTCTCCGGCTGGAAGCAGCTGAGCTTCGCCATCCCCCAGGAGGGCGGCATCACCCTCCTGGGCTTCACCCTCAGCGCCGGGGCGGCCACCGCAGTGGACGACAGTCTCGGCGGCGTCACCGTGACGTATCCCGAGACGGCCCGGACCGGGACGGTGTATCTCGACCAGATCACGGCGTCCTTTGTGGGCGTGGTGGACAACGCGCCCCCGGTCATCACCCTGGGCACGGTGACGGAGGCCGGGCGGCTCACCGCTACGGTGAAGGACGCCGCCGACGGCATCCTGCCCAAGTCCCAGATCTCCGTCACCTGGGACGGGGCCGTGACGGAGTTCACCTATAACGCGGAGACCGGGGCTCTCAGCGTTTCCGCCGTCTCCGACGGCGCGCCCCACCGCATCACCGTCTACGCCAAGGACGGCTCCGGCAACATCGGCCGGGCCTCCGTGGATGTGGAGCCCTACGGCGGGATGATTATGTCCACGTGGTTTGACCGTCCGCTCTCCATCGCCGGGCGCGCGCTCGT